>Ga0075163_10000543_pt1 | contig 48380 bp, 54 predicted proteins | sample JI1023141ADNA_FD_71478 | JGI IMG/M metagenome (GOLD analysis project Ga0075163, IMG submission 71478) | Wastewater effluent complex algal communities from Wisconsin, to seasonally profile nutrient transformation and Carbon sequestration -... | ecosystem: Engineered > WWTP > Effluent > Algae...
CGTGAGCCAAGCTTACGCAGTGTAGTCAGCTCGCTTTTGGGAAAATACCCTGCCTCGGCCATCGCTGCATATCGCACCGGCACGCAGTGACCATTGCTAAGAAGAAGCACATCACGTTCTGCCCAATCAGGCTTCTTGGGATCGTGTTTTAAAATGTCAAAATAGAGCGCAGTAAAGATATCTGCTAGACCAAGTGGCCCTGCACTGTGTCCGCTGCCCGCCGCCTCAAGCATTCGGATGATGCTCTCTCGGATCTTATTGGCTTTTTGTTCAAGCTGTTTGATTGTATATGTGCCCATCTTGCTTATGATTATACATCTATTACCTTGCCTCACCTAGCCTCGTTGCCGGGCATACATGCTTTCCGTACAGCCAACCAAGCTCTCTTTGAGACCATACATACTATATGATGCATGCTTTGATGAGGATATTAATATGCTTGTGAGGATTCTGAGCTATTTACAATACTGAGAATTTTTTTGTAGGCGCCGATGGGGTCGGGTCCGTGGAGATAGCCGCCGCAGTTTATGACGTCGATACCCCCGTCCGCAAGCTCGCGGGCGTTCTTGTCGTTCGCCCCGCCATCCCAACCGAGCTCCAATGATGGTTTTAGCTCTTTGAGCCTCCTTGCCTTCTCAAGTAATGCGAGGTCAGCTTGCCCACCAAAATGGCCTAAGTCACCGGAAAATATCAAAACGTGATCAATCACTTCTAGTGCTGGCATTATCGCTTCGACGGGTGTCTGTTGCAGCAACGAAACACCCGCTTCTATTCCATGCCGGTGCATCTCACGAGCAAATGCCATAAAGTCACCGTCCGCCTCAGCGTGTACAATAACCAACTGCGGTCCAAGGGCGAGTATAGCTGGTATGTGCAAAAAAGGTTCTTTAAACATAATGTGCAGGTCTGCCCGCATACCGGCCGGCCACCACACATCTTCAACAGCCGTTAATTTGCGCGTAAATACCCCATCGCCGAGGTCTATATGGACCCGCGTTGCATACTGCGCACTCTGCTCAATCTGCAGACGATACACCTCATAATCATCGGTGGTTACGGTCGGGCAAATCGTGACGCTCATCTGTTTTTGCCGTGCCTCCAGTCATGATGCCAAACAAGCGCGGTAAAGAGCGCTAGACACAAAACCATAATACTAATCTCAACACCATATTGCGTCATAAACGACGGCTCGACCAGATACTCTCTCAGGCGATTAAATCCTACAAGATACATGTTGTAGAGGGTAAATACAACGTTATACAGCATACAGCCAAGCACCGCTAAAAACACACCAACAAAGCTCTGGTGGAGTCGGCTTCTATAGCGCCGGATAGCATACGAAAAACCAATTCCAAGATACACAAGCGGCAAGATAACTTGCGATAACGTCATGAACCAGAGGTAGTTTGAATTGCTATCAGCGGTATGACGAATGGCCATGACCAGAGGAAATAAGCTACTAACTAACCAGGTGAGGAGCACGAGCGTCATGAGCGCAATCTGTAGTCGACGAGACAGGAGTACTGCCACCGTATCTTCTCGAGGCTGCCTCATGGCTTTACGCCCAACTCATCTATCTGGGCAATCCGTCGCTTGAAGCGAGTTGCGTCCGCAAATGGCGTTATGAGCCATACGTGTAAAATGCCGATTGCCTCTTCAAAAGTCAGTGTCCTGGCTGGCAAACACAGAATGTTGCTATCATCGTCGTTGCGTGAGCTACGCGCCGTCTCTTGGTCGTACCCCAAAATTGCCCTTATGCCACGGTGACGGTTTGCCGCGATACACATACCCTGGCCGCTACCGCAAATTAAAATTCCTTTTACATCAAACGAGGGATCAGCCTCCATGGCATGCACAACCTTGGCCGCAAACTGCGGAAAGTCGTCATCAGGATGTTTTTCTTTGTCGCCTTCGTCTACAACTTCATAGCCACCGCGGCGCAAGTACTCAGCGATTTGTGCTTTGAGCTCAAACCCATTATGATCCGCTCCAATAAAAATTTTCATGTTTTATTCCTCGCTTGCGCTTGTCTTGCCAGCGTCGGCAACGACTTCAACGAGGCGGTTGCTGTAGCCCCACTCATTGTCATACCAAACCATGACCTTAACCATATTGCCGCCGACAACTTTTGTGAGCAGCAGGTCGACTGTCCCAGAGTTGCTATTACCTATATAGTCACTACTAACAAGTGGCTCTTCGCTAACGCCCAAAATTCCTTGATAATACGGCTCTTTCGCGGCTTTTTTGAACGCGTCGTTTATCTGCTCAACGGTGACGTTTTTTTTGAGCAAAGCTGTAACATCACTGATGCTAACCACTGGGGTAGGGACACGAATACTCAGTCCATCAAACTTATCTTTGAGCTGCGGGAGTGTCAGTGTCACGGCAATCGCTGCACCGGTTGTGGTTGGCACGATGTTTTCGGCCGCGCTGCGCCCCTCACGCAGGTCTTTAGCTGGAGCGTCTTGCAATACTTGACTAGCAGTGTAGCTGTGTACAGTGGTCAGAAGTGACTTTTCAACCCCAAACTCCGCATCGAGCACGGCCATAACTGCGCCTAGCGAGTTAGTTGTACAGCTCGCATTGCTGATGACCTCAGTGGAGCCTTCGAGTTGATCGTCGTTTGCGCCCAACACAATAGTATCTACGCCGTCGCTCTTGGTTGGACCACTGATCACCACACGACTCGCTCCGGCCTTTATGTGACCGCTGGCGCCGTCTTTGTCAGTAAACCGCCCAGTACTCTCGATCACCACATCTACACCCATATCTTTCCAAGGTAGTAGGCTTGGATCCTTTTCGGCACAGACGACCACTTTGTAGCCATCGACAATTATATGTTTGGTATCAAACTCAACTTTATGATCGTATGTACCGTAATTGCTGTCATGCTTGAGCAGATATGCCAAAGTTTTGGTATCGGTCAGGTCATTGACTGCGACAATTTCCAGATCACTCCGATTAAACGCAATCTTAAATGCGTTCCGCCCGATCCTACCAAAGCCATTTATCGCTACTCTCGTCTTCATGTTGCCACCTCTGTCGAAATACTTAGATTGATATTGCTTACGCTTCTTATTGTAGATGGGTGCACTTTGTCTGTAAAGTCACGTTGCGTACAAAATAAGCCTATGACTCTTACGCTACAGCTGTCGCTGGTTAGCGGGAAGTGCATCGATTGCGAGCCAAGTAGCAGGGTCGGCTACACCCGACTGATTCAGGCTTTTTTTGCCCTGGAAGACTACAAGTGCAGATTTTGTGGCGTCATCAAACGTTTTAGTGATCGATACTCTTACGCCTGCCGTATTTAGAGACCGCTGCAAGTACGCCGTACACGCATCAACAGAGCCAACTTGGAGATTTGGATATGGCTGTGAGCAGCCGTATTTGGCTGCATAGATGTTTGCATATGATTGGCCGGGCTGTTTCTCTCTGTTGGTTGCGAGGGAGTCTATTTTGATCCAGGTATCAGTGGCGACTTCACTGGAAACAACCAGCCCGTATTTACGTTGAAAGTCCATCACTGCATTTTTGGTGCCTATATCAAACGTCGTATTGACTGGAACAGCCAAACCGATAGCAGCGTGGTTTAAGGAATATTTGAGGTAGGAAACGCAGCTATGCTCCATGCCAACCTTTAGCGCTAGTCGCGGAACCGAACAACCAAATTCTCTATCATGTATGTTTCGAAATCGTAAGGTAGTCTTTTTGCTGCTCGATAGTTGACCCACGCAGCCCCAGCTGAGAAGGTCATACTTGATATCGATGGCATTAGGACTTGCATGGCCTCGTCCAAGATATGAGCTAAAGTTACCCCATACAAGCTCTTGGTTACTGATGCACTTAGTGGCATCTGGACGCGGCGCAGACTTACAGACGTAGCCTGAACTCCCATATACTGCATATTCTCCAGTTTTGCAGCTAGTGTATGCCTTGTTGCTAGTCCACGTCCTATTACCAAGGAACAAACATACATATTTTCCAGAGTCTGTACTGTATGGTCCGGTCATTTCAGTAGCACAGATAGAGTCGGCTTTGCTTGCAAAAGTCAGATACGCCCCAATCGCACCTACTGCCAAAATAGCCAAAAGAGGAAGAATGAGATGGTGGCTAAAACCTCTTTTAGTAAGCTTTTTTGGACTTGTATTGAAAAAATGCATACGCTTTCCTCTTGTTAATAGTTAGTGTCTACTGATAGTCCTAATAATAGCCATAACCATAACGACACGTCAACAACATTTATCTTCATGTCTCAAAGAAAAGATCATTGCATGCTCTAGCTTATGGCATTTCCGTTGTATGTATTACACGGCCAATACTCCTCTAGGCAATACTTCTTTAGCTGCGCGTATCGGCTACTGAGAAAGCAGCTCCCATATAAGGAGCTGCTTTCAACTAGATTCATTTTATATCTAGAGCTGTTGCTGGTTCGTAGGCAAGGCGTCGATCTTATCCCAGGTTGACCTGCTTGTCACACCGTCTGCTGTCAAGCCATTTTTGGTTTGGAATTTTTTGAGCGCTGCGTCGGTGCTATCACCAAACTGTCCATCGCGAGCCAGCTCAGTGATGTCCAGGCCTGCCTTGTTCAGAGAGTACTGCAGGTATTTGACGCAGCTGCCCGAGGAACCTTTCTTGACTCCCACGTGAGGGTAGGTACAACCGTAGGCTGCTGCATGGATATTGACAAAATTGTCTCCATCTTTTTTCTCTTGGTTAGTAGCGAGCGCATCGATCTTTGCCCAGGTCGTCGAGCCAGCAACTCCGTCGACTTTTAGCCCATAAAACTTCTGGAAGTCTTTGACAACATCTTCTGTTGTCTTGTTGTAGTAACCACTGATCGTGAGCGCGCCCCTACCTGTGCCGGCACGATTGAGTGAGCGCTGCAGGTATTTGACGCAGCCATTTTCTGACTGGTACTTAACTGTTGGGCGTGGATACGTGCAGGCGTAGGCTTTGTCGTGAATGTTTTTGTAGACCTTGGGCGGCACTGGGTCTTTGCCGCTGGCGGCTTTATGCAGGTAGTCCCAGTCGGTTTTGCCCAGCTCGCCTGACTCTGGGCGGCCGTATTTCTTTTGGAAAGCTTTGATATTGTTTTCTGTCTGAGAGCCCCATACGCCGTCGATTGTGGTTTTGAACCCCGCCTTGGTCAGCTGATCTTGAGCGTGAGCAATACAGCCAGACGAAGCGCCAGATTTAAGAGTCGGGTGTGGTAGTGCACAGCTCTTAGAGATAGTGGTTCCACCACCTCCACCACCACCTCCACCTCCACCACCCGGATTATATGGGGTGCCGTCTTTAACACACTTCCATGCTCCTCCGACCAAAATAGCATGATAACCCGTGGCGCAATCAGGCTTCGGTGGATTCTGGTAGTTATAGTAACAAGTCCAGAACTCATACTGCTTACTACCGAACATATAGACTACATAGCGCGAGTCTTTTGCATCACAGCCTGGAACAGGCGATGCATAGGCACATGAGTATGGGGTTCCCGTATTGTAGTATCCGTCCTTCGAACAAAAGGAAGGGTTTTTATCTTCATGCTTAGGCATCATACACCCACCATCTCCGGACTCTGAAACCGCAGGGCAAGTGTATTGATTATAGGCCTTGCTTTTAAAAGTTAGATATCCTCCAATCCCAGCAACCATCAAGATCGCAACTACGGGTAACAGCAGGTGGTGGCTGAAGCCTCCCTTGTTAGTAAATAGTTTTTTAAGCATGTTCGTTTCTCGCTTATGTTTTATATGATACACGCAGCATAGTACGAGAAACCGAGTCTGTCAACGCATTGTAAAAAAGATTACAAAATAGTTATGCTGCATTGTTGACGCCTATCTAAATACTGTTGTGTATTCTACATCTCTTGTAGACATATAGCCCCATAAAACAAAACCTGTTAATTTTGAGTGGTGGATGAGCGTGAAAGACATACTGTTTTTGACCGCTCAGGCACAATGAATCTCCCGCGACCTGACGGCCAAAGGTATGCTACGCAAGAACTAATGAAGCTCCCCGAGCTCACGCTCGGGGTATCTTCTTGCCCCGCCACGTCAGCATTCGCTGCCGTGCCGTCGCCTTCGCAAAACCGCCGCTGGCGGTTATCTCCGGCGAGCGGTTCATACCCCGACCTTACGGTCGGAGTATGCCACGCGAAAGCTAATCAAAAAGGCAGGCTTTATTCTGCGGGGGGTATACCACAAGCTGCTGTTTGTATTACATACGCTACGCTGCCTACTGTGAAGGCTGCAAGTTTTTTGACTGCACTTGCGACCGTCGAAGGGTAAGCATCTTGAGAACTCCCAAGCAATTCCCCAGCAATGCCTGACAGGCGCAGATCTCCCCTTACTTTACGCAGTGCTCTAACTGTGACCGGTCTATCTGGATCAGTGAAGCTAGGTATATCTGGAGTTTTCATAGATTATTGGGTGTTATAGCGTTTTGCGCAGTCACGTATGATTTGCTTTGCCTCTTCGGCGCCGCCCCAACCTACCACTTTCGTACTGCCTGGTTTTTTGAGGTCTTTGTAGTGGCTGAAGTGGTGCTCAATTTTTTGGCGCCAGCGTGGGTGCAAGTCGTCGAGAGACTGGATGGCATTGTCGGTGTTACGGTCGTCTTCTGGCACACAGATGATTTTATCGTCGACTTCGCCGTCGTCTTCAAATTTGAGCACTGCGATGACTTTGGCTTCTAGAAATACACCGGTTGGAATTGGGTCATTGGTGAGTACAAGCGTGTCAAGCTCATCGCCGTCTTCGTCGAGCGTCTGAGGTATAAAACCGTAGTTAACTGGCTTTGCAAAAATGCTCGGCTCAACCCGGTCTAGCTGAAAAGCAGCGACCTTGCGGTTCCACTCTATCTTTAGCGTTGACCACTTTGGTATCTCAACCACCGTATTTATAACGCCGTTTTCGACGTCCCCTGGGGTTAGAACTTGATTAAAATCTGGCATAGCTCCTCCTTTTACATTAACCGACCTCACATCGGTGTCTTGTTGTCTGTTACTATACTAGCATGAAAATCATCGGTCACCGAGGTGCGCGAGGTCTTGCGGCCGAAAATACAATTGCCAGCATTCAGGCTGCGCTTGACGCGGGAGTAGATGGCATCGAGATAGATGTCCGAGTTACGGCTGATGATATTGTTATACTTTGCCACGATCCGCACCTTATCGATAAAACTGGTAGAAAACATTTCGTAGAGACGACAAATTATTCAAAACTCCAGTCTATAAAACCAGACATAAGCACAATAGCCGAAGCCATGGACGCCGTACAGGGCAGATGTGAGCTACTCGTTGAAATTAAATCCCGGGTGAAGTTAACAGAGGTGATTTTGGCATCCCGGGTGAAACTGGCCCATGGCTTTCCAATTGAATCTCTTTCTTTTGCCTCATTTAATTTCAAGGTTCTAAAAGCGCTGCAAAAAGAAATGCCGGAGGCCACCTTGGTTGTGAACGAGAAGTGGTCGGGCGTACGGGCAACCCACCGAGCTCGCAAACTTGGCACCACTCGCATAAGCATGAACCAACGCTGGCTTTGGCGGGGTTTTTTGGGCGCCATGCACCACCGCGGCTTTCAGCTTTCGCCCTACACGGTCAATAACCATAGGCAAGCCTCGCGCTGGCAATCCTATCTCTACGCCGTCATCACCGACCGCCCCGACCTTTTTAAGCTATGAGCCTTTAAAACTCTTACCTAGAGGACAGTCCTCACAAAATTACAACGGTCACACTGGTGTACACTAGGAGCATGGATCGAGAACTGAGATTTGCGGGTAAACGTGAGGTCGCGCCTGGAGTGTGGGAGTTTATGTTTCACGCCTCCCAACCAGTTGAATATACCGCAGGCCAATATGCCAAGTTCCTTTTCCCCTTTCACATCGATGACCCACGCGGCAAGCAGCACCGCACGTTCACCCTCACTTCGCTGTCGGGCGAAAATACCGTTCGCTTCCTAACTAGAGTTGAGGAGCCACTCAGCGCCTATAAGCAAGCTCTCTCAAATCTCACACCAGGCGAAACCCTGTTTATGCGCGAGCCCATGGGCGATGCAGTATTACCTCGCTCTCAAGCTATCCCCCTCGTTTTTGTAGCCCAAGGCATCGCTATAGCAAGTTATGTAGCAATGCTAGGCGAGTGCGTGAGAGCCAATATGAAATACGACATCGCACTACTCTGGGCAAAACGAAGTGAAGACAACAGATTAGAAAGTCTCATCCCAAGTGAAACCGGCTTAAAAAGAGTCGATTTTATGTATCCAAAGAAACTAGCAGTACAAGATATTTTGAAACACGTTGAAGACAATAGTCTGATCTACCTTTCGGGCAGTCAAAACTTTGTCGAAACACTCGGGGCGAATCTAGAGACACAAGGCATCTCGAGAGCGCGCATCATCTACGACTACTACTCCGGCTACGACGATTTGTAGTCCGTGACCCTGATTTTACATCTATGGTACATTTAAATATATGATAGGTTTTAATCATGGCTTAGTCGGAGGACTAATGGGTAAATATTTGCCTTGGCCTATCGCAATTCCCTTAGCGATCGCATCGCATTTTGTTCTCGATGCTTTGCCTCACTATGGTATCGACCACAAAACGCGTGATTCAAAAAAATTTTGGAAGGTATTTACTATATCGGACACCCTTCTTACAGCTGCTCTTGCTGCTTGGGCGATTTACTATCACCACTACGCGATGTTCCTGAGTGGACTCGCCGCAGTCATGCCTGATTTCGTTTGGGTGGCACATGTCCTTAGGAATAAATCTTTCGATTTTAGTAGTTATGAGCACTGGTTTGCACGTTGGCATGCGGAAATCCAACGTTACGAATTCCCGGGTGGCATCTGGATAGAAGTGCCGTTCGCTATCATTCTTTACTACTTCGTGATTTGGCAAACCGCCTAGTTAAACTTCGGCTTGGACGTCTACTTTGTGGCCTTCTAGGTACTCGCGGATTTTGAGGGCGGCTGTGGCACCTTCGCCGACTGCGCTGGCAACCTGCATGGTTGCACCACTGCGGATGTCGCCTGCTACAAACACACCCGGCATGTTGCTCATGAGATTGGCGTCGGTCTTGATAAGGCCTATCTCATCGGTGTCTAGCTGACCTCCCAGGAACTGACTGTTTGGACTTAGGCCGATGAAAACAAAAACACCGTCAGTCTCAATTTTTACCTCATTACCACTTTCCACCTCTGTGCCCTTCACTGCGACAACCTTGCCGTCTTCGCCAACGATTTCGTCTGTCGTAACGCCGAGATGCACAGTGATCTTGCCTTCGTTGACAAACTTTTGCAGTTCTTTTTGCAAAACCTCGCTAGCGCGTAGCTTGCTGCGAACGATCAGGTCAAGATGAGAAGAAAAACGAGTCAAGAACATAGCTTCTTGCACGGCCGAGTTGCCACCGCCAACTACGGCAATACGCTTATCGCGGTAAAAAGCACCATCACAGGTAGCACAGTAGTGCACCCCTCGAGCATAGAACTCTTCTTCACCTGGCACACCAAGTTTTTTGTAAGCACTGCCCGTTGCTACCAAAACTGCGCGCGCATAATAATCGCCCGTTACCGTTTCTATTCGCTTCCATTCGCCCTCGTCGTGAAGCGCCAAAACTTCTGTGGGTTCGATGACCGCGCCAAACCGCTCAGCCTGCTTTTGCAAGTTATTGCCGAGTTCAAGGCCCGCTATGCCATCTGGAAAGCCCGGATAGTTATCTACCTGGTCGGTTACTGCTGCAAGCCCACCAGGGATAGCTTTTTCGAGTAGCAAGGTCTCGATGTCTTCGCGTGTGGTGTATATTGCCGCACTGAGTGCCGCTGGCCCTGCCCCAATCATCACAACTGTATGCTCCTGCCGATCTATGACATCCCCCACGATAAAACCCTCCATTACAAATTTCTACTTTATTATATCTACATTGCAGTTCTTTGACTACGCAGCACTAACTCTGGTTTTTGAAAACCTGCGTAATGTAGCAATTGCCCGACAAGTGGCACTACAACCATCAAGCGCTCTCTACCCGAAGTTTCCACTACGTCTTCTACCACATGTGGCTTTCGCTGTCGTGCAGAAAGTTTTCCTGCTAGCTCACGAGCTCCCTGTGAGAACCTTATACCATTGCTACTTGCATATATGCCTAGCGCAATAAGGTGATCTGACAGCGCTAAACCAAGATCCCTTTGCTGTCGTCGATCAACACCTAACCATAATCGGTCATTTTTTGGCCGTACCGAGTCTACTACTCTTAGCGCAGAAACCGCTATACGTGCTTCGTAATTATCTGGGGCAATTGTTTCACCGCACAAGTCTTGGAGATGCAGTCTAGGTGTTTTGTAAAACGCTTGATAGCTATCAAGCGTCCAATCAGATCTCGGCACGACACTTCTATTTCCCTCTCTAAGAAAATCCTCAAATGCGATGATGTACCAGAGGTTATCTCCGATTTCTTTCTGGTTATACGCATGGCCAGCAAATGGGTTGCTGATAGTTTTCGGTTTTTCAAGAAGCTCAACTGTTTCTTCAACTAGTCCACTACATAGCATTGCCGCTGTAACGCCCTCAAAGCGGGTCTGATATACAAGGTCACGTAGATTACCAAAGTTCGCGCACTGTCCCCATGTCGCAGGCAGATACAGGTCTTTGTTCATTAATTATCTATTATAATCTTTTTTTGCATGTTACGCAACTGCGGGAGCAAGCTTCGCGAGGTTGTAGCCGACGACTACTTCCTGTGAATCATCCTGCTTGGTCACAACGGTGACTGGCACCGTTAGCGCGCCCGAGATAGCGAGGGCTTCTTGCTGGCGGTGCGGTTCGTCGTCGAGGTTTACCTCGTCATAATTGAGACCCTTGGCGGCCAGATATTTCTTAACCATGGGGCAGTAAGCACACGTTTTAGTAGTAAAGATGGTGATATTTTTGACCATAAGAAACCCCCTCCACATTGGGTTCAATACGTTTATTTTAGCGCAGTTTTGGTTTGAGAGACAAGCTTTAAAACTGTACATAAGTAGTATATATAGTGCTTATGTTATCGTCAATACGCTAGATATTGTGTTTTTCGCAATAAATCTACTCTTAAGGCTAGCTGTCGATGCTAACAAGTTCAATGTCAAAAACTAGGTCAGCATCGGCCGGGATGCCTGAGCCGTAAGGGGGGTTGTGGCCATAGGCTTTTGCGGCGGGAATGATGAGTCTTCGAGTACCCCCAACTTTCATACCGGGCACGCCCTCTGTCCAACCGGCAATCACACCACTCAAGGGGAATGAGATTGGCCGACCAAAGTCCTTTGAGCTTTGAAACACGCTGCCCGTCTTTGCAACAGCACCCGTGTAGTGGCATGTCACCGTTGCACCAGACTGCACCGTGTCGCCAGTGCCTGGAACACGATCAATGATTTGTAGTTCTGAAACTGAATCAACTGGAGTGAAATCTGGAAGCATATGAGGTCCTTTCTTTAAGAAATAAGGTTAGAGATGAGCGAATGAGCCTCAGCTATTCTTTGATCTTAACGAGCTTCACCACAAAAACGAGCGCTGAATTGGCGGGAATCTCACCTGCTGCTTGCTCGCCGTAAGCCTTATTTGCTGGTATGACGAGGCGACGCGTACCACCCTCTTTAAGGCCAACGAGACCTTCTTCCCAACCTTTGATCACTTGGCCAGTACCGAGTTGTAGTTGCAGAGAAGTAGGTTTTGTATAGTTTTCGTCAAACATTTTGCCGTCTGTCGCGAGCGTACCATAGTACTTCATCTGCAAACAATCGCCAGCCTTTGCAGCAGCGCCTGTGCCTTCATCTAGGTCAGTCGTAACCAGTTCAGTAACATCGCCCTCTGGCTTAAAGACTTCTGGGGCTGGCAGAGCTTCTGCAACCGGAGACTCCATAGCACAAGCGTTAGAAGTTGCTTCAGACACCGGGTCGGTCGATTTGTTTGTGGAGGCATCATAGATAGCGTATGCCGTAAAGGCTAAAGTTGTTACCAAAAAAAGCAGCGCTCCAAAAGCTGCAAATATCCGATCGCGTTTACGCGTTTGTGCCATATAAAAATCCCCTCTTATTTACTGGTACTAGTTTGCCACAACTTACCGTTTCCAGGCAAGTAAAACTGGCTCTTCTGGATACCCGTTAGTAAAGCTTTGTATCAGAGCTTCTTTTAGTGAACCAGATACAAAATTGATATTACCTAGCTCGGAAATCGGCAGCCACTGCGGTTCATAGGTGTTTTGCCCCAACTTGTTGATCTTAGCTTCTTCGCTATCTGGGCTGAGTACACCTTCACCAGACTCATATTCACACCAGTACACAAACTTCTCACCGTACGGTTCCCCAGCGTCTTCCACAAAGACGAGCTGCACGCGGCCAACCACAACACCCGATTCCTCCTTTAGCTCCCGTCTTAGAGCATCTTCAAGTGCCTCTCCCATTTCTACCGCTCCGCCGATGAGCGTGTAATACTCTGAGCCAAATTTATTTCGCTTCATGACGAGCATGTCTTGGTCGCGCGTCACGATTGCCCTAACCGCCTGCTTCATCGTTGTCCTCCAAGTTTATATAACCAGCATAGCAAGTTTCGCTATAGAAATCCCTACAATTAGCTCTTGATTTCGTATGATTTAAGTTGTTTTTCGTCTGCCGCCGTGTGGCGCTCCTGAAGCGCAAGTAACTGAGCATATATACCGCCGGTTTTTGCAAGAGCTGTCGGGGGGCCCTGTTCATCAACTTTGCCATCTTTTAGCGTAATGATGGTGTCAACTGACTGTATAGTGCTTAGTCGGTGGGCGATTATAAGCGTTGTGCGTCCGCGCATGAGGTGTTCGAGTGCCTCTTGAACGAGGTGTTCGCTGCGACTATCGAGGCTGCTGGTTGCTTCGTCGAGAATGAGGATAGGAGCATCTTTGAGGAGCGCACGCGCAATCGCTATGCGCTGTTTTTGCCCGCCACTGAGTTTCAGTCCTCGCTCTCCAATCTCTGTGTCATAGCCATTTTCAAACTGGGCGATAAACTCATCGGCATTGGCGGCTTTTGCAGCGTCGATAATAGCTTCGAGGCTCGCGCCAGGTTTGCCATACGCTATGTTTTCACGTACCGTACCGCTAAAGAGCGCTGGTTCCTGAAAAACTACAGCCGTCGCATCGTGCAGGCTTGAGAGGGAAACAGTGGCAACGTCTTGGCCGTCAATTTCGATTACGCCCTTTTGTGGTGAATATAGCCCGAGCAGCAGACTAGTGATGGTCGTTTTACCTTCACCGCTCTCCCCTACTAAAGCCGACTTTGTGCCTGGCTCGAGCGTAAAACTAACACCCCTTAGAATCGGCTTTTTCACTTCGTAGCCAAAAATAACTTCGGTCACTTTCACTTGGCCGTGTTTCGGCTGCAACATGGCCACTCGCCTCGAGTCAGCTGTTTCAGGTATTTCATCCATGGCCGCAAAATAATCTTCTGTGTTTGCTATAGCCCGCTGCGATTGGTCGACAATGAAGCTGATACTAAAAATCGGCATACGTATGAGCGCCGCGTACTGCAAAAGTAGCACCATAGTACCTAAACTGTATTGCCCTCGTGCTGCCATGACACAGATGTAGCCATAGACAGCTAGGAAAATGATGTTGAGCGCCAACTTTCGCTTGACGTCTTGACCGTGCCATAGCCTGCTCTGCGGCCAGGTGGTTTTGACGGCCTTTTGATAACGCTTTTTAAATAGTGCTAGCTCGCCGTCTTCTCGACCAAAACTTTTGACTACTTTTATTTGCCCTACGGCCTCGGCAAAACGTCCAGTTGCCGCATCGAGCTCACCATTGATAGTCTTTTGATATTCGCGCCATTTCCCGCTTGTTCGTGTTGTGAGCCAGATGAAAATCGGATAGAGAGCCGTCAACATGAGCCCAACGGGCCACGAGTACCAATAGATAACGACGAGTGATATAACTGTCGTAAAGATAAACTGCAAGAAATTGTTACTAAACGCTTGTGTAAAGCCGCTAATCTGGTCAATGCTGCGGTTAAGCCGGTTCAGAATTTTGCCGCTCTGCTCGGCGTCAAAATAGCGCTGCGGCAAAGTTAGTAAGTGAGCAAAATAACGCTCACTGAGCAGCTTGCGGAGACGCGCTTGCAGTTGGTCGCCGATAACACCGCCAATATTACTAAACAAGTTTTGTCCAAGATCGGCCAGAAAAATCCCGAGCACACACCAGATAACCAAGCTAAGGTTTGCAGATTTGTCACCGGCAAGCTTTGTTACTTCGTCGACAATGGTCTTGGTAAGCAGCGGCTGCACCTGAGTCGTCAGCGCCACCAGCACCGAAAATACCGCCACACCTATGTAGTAGCGCTTGAGTACACCAGTAAACCGCACAATCCGTACCAAGTTTTTCATGTGTTTCTCTACCTCAAAGGACTATACCTTCACTGCGCCATACTTACTGCCTGCCGTTTCAGCAATGAGGTCGAGGTATTTAGTTACCTCGGTGTCGGTTAGGGTGCGTTCGTAGTTAACAGCTTTAAGACGAAGAGTGATTGTTTTATTACCACCCTCTGCTGGTTTGTAAATACCGAGTGGCTTTAATTCTAAATGAAGTGTTGTAGACTGCTCGGGGTCAAGCGCTGCCTTTGCCGCAGCAAGCACATCGCCGTACGTTGTCTCCTCAGAAACCCGCAATGAAATATCCTGCGTCACATGGGGAAAACGGCTGAGCGGCATGTACGACTTAGTGGTTTTTTCAGCAAACATTGTTGGGTCAACCTCAAAACCTGCGCTATAAGCCGGTAACTTAAAGCTCTTGCAAACGCTTTGCTTAAACTCGCCGACTACTCCCAAAATCTGACCTTTAGTTCCCGTCAAAGAATCATCAATAGCTCTCAGCACGGCGCTTCGTTTCGGGTCAAATGGCGCCACCGTTTGCTCTAGCCATGGGCTTTCATGTAGGTCCAGCTCCTCAAGCAAATCCAATTTTAGTGAGGTTATATTATTTTGGTCGAGTAGCTCGTTTAGAGCACGTAGAGCCCGGTAGTAAGCAGCCCCAGATTGCGGTTTTTTAGCGGCGTAGACATACGCCAAAGCTTGAACTTCTCGTGGCGTGCCGTCATCGTCGAAACCTTTATTGTTGTGGGCCTTGCCAAACTCATAAAGAGCAAACTCGTCGTGGCCAGCCTTGATATTCATGTGGATCTTGTCGAGTAAACTCGGTGTCAAACTGAGGCGATAATACTGCAGGTCGGGGCTTAGCGCGTTACTAAGTCTGAAAGCTTGGTCAATATTTTGGCCAGCGTTTTTCAGCACTCGTTCGTGCACAAAACTGTACGTTTTTACTTCATTTGCGCCCGCTACAGAGAGGATTTGGCCAATTTTTCGCCGCATTTCAAAATTTGAGTTTTTGGGCGCAGGCACAATGCTGCGAGCCGGAAGCTCCTGAGGCAGCTTGTCAAAGCCATATAAACGCCCTACTTCCTCTACCACATCCTCTGATTCTTGTATGTCCATACGCCAGGCTGGAGCCCAATAGGTAAAGCCATCAGCTTCAGGCTTGCACTCGAAGCCCACATGCGTAAGTATGCCCATGATCTCTTCTGCGTTAAGTCGAAGGCCGAGTCGGTCGTTGATGAAAGCCGTATCAATCTTTGCAGGCTGAAGCATGGGAGTTACAGCTGGTTTTGCCCGCCAGTTTGTTTCATCGGCCATGAGATCATCGAACTTCTTAGATGCAATTTCTGCGCCCGTGAGACCACTCAGCATCTCGACAGTCTTTTGCATGACATATGGGTTCATCAGCATCGATTGACCCTTATTGAACCGTGTGAGTGCGTCGGTAAACAAACCGTGGCGCATGGCGCTTTTACGTACTGCGTACATATCAAAATTGGCAACTTCGAGCACAATTCGCGTCGTCTCGGGCGAAACTTCGCTATTGCCGCCACCCATTATGCCACCGAGGCCAATCGCACCTTCGCCGTCAGCAATGACGATGTCATCAGCGACAAGCTCATAGGTTTTACCATTTAAAAGCGGTAGCTTTTCGCCCGCAGTTGCCATCCGCGCACCAATCGTTGCGCCGCGTAGCTTGTCGTAGTCATACGCATGTGTCGGCTGAGCGGTGAGAAGCATAACATAGTTTGTAATATCTACGACGTTGTTGATGGGCTTGCCGCCCCACCGCACGAGAGTCGTTTGCAGCCACATTGGGCTTGGTGCAATAGTTGCACCCTGCATAGCGACGAACATTAGACGTGGTACATTGTCTCCCGCTTCATTAAAAACAGTGAGTGGGAGCTCATCACTACCTGACTGGTCGGTTAGCTGGTAATACCACTCTGGGTCATTAAAATCATTGCCGAAAATGCCTGCAATTTCTCTCGCCACACCAAGTTGGCCAAAAAGGTCTGGACGGTGAGTAAACATCTTATTTTCGATATCAATAATCGTGTCGTTAAGCCCAAAGGTTTCGGCAAAGCCTTGCCCAGGCGTAAGTTGGGGCGCACTGCTTTGGGAGCCGGGTCTTGAAGATACATCTTTTTCAGTTAGCACCACGATTCCCTCATGGTCATCGCCAATAGCGAGCTCGCGGGCGCTCGCGATCATGCCGTTACTCATGACACCACGTAAGTTGCGAGCTCCGAGCACAAAGGGATCCGCATCATCATAGCTAGCCGGAACGGTGCTGCCCGGTGGTAACCACACCACAAACTGCCCCGCAGCAATATTTGGCGCACCGCAGACTACTTGCACGAGTCCCTGGTCGTCACGCTCTACATCTTTCGCTACACCGCCGTCATCGACCTTGCAAACGCGCAAATGATCACTGTCAGGGTGATCGACACACTCCACGACCTTGACGATAATTATGCCTTTATACTTCGCACTAAGGTCGACTACTTCTTCGACACCGCCGAGCTGCGCATTAATCCGCCGTACCGGTTCCTCTACCGCTGGCAGTTCAAAACCTAGTAAGTCTTTCAGCGTATTTACACTAACTTTCATGCGGCTAACCTTTCATCCAACTCAAGCATGGTGTCTTGGAAGGCTTTTTCGAGATCAATTCCATAATGTTCAGCAATTATTAATAATGACCAAAGACAATCTCCAAGTTCGTGACGAAGCTTGGCGTCAGTGTTTTCGCCACTTCGCTTGTTCTCCATGGCCATCACTAGCTTCATTAGGTCGCCCACATCACCAACGAACCCCGCAGTATAGTCTAGCCCGTTCCAACGGTCAAAACCATTTTGATCATTTACCTCTTGATATCTCTGCCTGATTGCCATAGCTCTTTTTTGTAGCTCACCTAAATCACTCATAAGTCTTCCTCGTCTAGTAAAGCAATGATGTCGAAGGCTGGCTCTTCGTAAGGGTGCGCACCGCGTAGTGCAGATACGACTTGTTTAGCCTTGCTTCTTTCACAGACAACTTCTATTCTGGCCTCCTCAACCACTGAGGGCTCACCGACTTGGCCGATATGCGGCTTAGCTCCCGCTTGCGGTGTAAAGCGGCCTTCACCGAGCAGTGTATAGCTACAATGCATATAGTCACCGAGCACCCCGGCACCAGCCTCGCCCAGCGCTGTACGCATCGCCGCAGCGTTCTTAAGCGGAACAAAAGTTACGATTTTCACGTTTTTCATCTAAAATTGCCTCAAAAAATCTAGTTTTGCTGATTCAAAGTGGCGAACGTCTTCGATAGCGTGTTTCATCATGACGAGGCGGTCTATGCCGCAGCCAAATGCGAATCCAGTGTAAACATCAGGGTCAATATCGGCTGCTCTAAGCACATTTGGGTGGATCATGCCGCAGCCGAGTAACTCTATCTTACCCTCGTGCGAACAGACATTGCAGCCTTTTGCCTCACAAAACGGGCAGCTCAAACCAAATTCAAAACTCGGCTCTGTGAAGGGAAAGTAGTATGGATTGACATGTACGTCCAACTTTTGGCTGTAATACTCCTCGAGAAAGGTTTTGAGAGTAGCGATGAGCATGCCGGCGTGCACACCCCTTGCTGCGTAAACGCCTTCCAGCTGGTAAAACGTGTGTTCATGGCGAGCATCGAGGTCTTCGTTACGGAAAACTCGGTCGGGTACAATTGCCGCAATGGCTCCACCTTCCTCAAGCTGAGCCTTATACTTTCGTAAAATACGGTTTTGCATAGTGCTCGTGTGCGCTGGTGCAATAAAGGGATCTCCATCTTTGTCGGTCTCAATGGTCATAAATGTGTCGTAGTCGTCGCGCGCCGGGTGTCCTTTTGGAAAGTTGAGCGTTTCAAACATGTGGTATTGGTCGTCGATCTCGCGCGACTCTTCCGCCACAAAACCCATACGTCCAAAAATGTCGACGACCTGCTCTATTTCTTTTGTCAGAGGATGTTGGCTGCCATTTTCGCTTGGGAGCAGCTGCACGAGAGACGTATTTACATCCATGGGCGCCGTAACGTCGATCGCCACACGTGTGTCACCGTCCTCCTCGACCCGAGCAATTTCTGCCTGAAGTTGGCTTTTCAACTCATTAAGCTCTCGACCGAAGGCAGGTTTCACTTCATTCGGCAGAGTGCGAAGTTGTTCATACAGAGCACCCAGCTCAGGCGCTCGTAATATACTCGCTTTATCATCAAGTGTTTTTAGCCGCTCCGTGAGCGTCGCCGCGGCTTCGGCTATCTGTGGTTGTTCGTAGTGCATGCTACAAAAAGTATACCAGATACCATCTTAAGTTTAAGTGTTATAAAAGCTACTGAAAGACAATATTACTATTCAAGCGTCTCGATATCTTGATCAAGTGCTGAGGCATCAAATCCTTTTTGTAAGTCAATCATATCGGAGTCTAGATCATTAACCGTCTGATCAATCTGGCGCGTTTCAGAGCGTACTGTGCTTGGGCTAACTGGCTGGGCTCTCCTCGCCAGCTGCCATGCCAAAAAAACACTCAGCGCCACCGTTACAAGACCAAACACAAGTTTGGAGTACTGCAAAGAACCGATTGAAGAAGTCTGCCTTACCATGTATTACTGAGCTACTGATGCTTTAGCAACATCTTTCATGGTTAGCGCTACTGCTTTTATAGCCTGACGATAGTCGTCGAGTGCATCTTTGGTCGTCTGAGCTTGATCACGATATCCGCGTACCGCTACTGCAACGTCCGTTGCGCCGCACTCTAGTTTGTTACTCTGTAAAGTGGTGGCAATCTGGTCAATAGCGGGCTGAACCGTATCACGTTTAATTACATTTGCAGTATCGATGAGTGAATTAAGCTCGGCTGATTGAAGCCCAAGTTTTTGCTTAATCGCCATAAGACGCACTAGCTTATCATCCAGTTTCTGCACGTGCAACTTTGCCGCTCCGGTAAATGCCCGTACCTTGTTCTCGATAGCCGGCTTTTTTGTTTCGCAAATAGTTTGTTTAGAGACTGCTTTTGCCGCTTGCTCATCTTCCTGCACGTTAGTACTAGCCTGTTTATTTTTTTTGTTAACAAAAGATTTGGATTTGCTATTTGCTAGCCCATTCGCCGATGCATTGTCTTGAGCGATGGGTGCAACCGCAACGGCTTGAGCTGACAACGAGCAAAGACTAACGCTACCAACAAGAAAAACCGAAAAAACCGTTTTTACATAAGATTGCGTTCGGTGAAATTGTGTGTTTTTCATAAATGCTAAAGACAAGTCTACCAGCTCATTTGACTTTGAAAAGTAATCTGTCTTACAATCATATCAAAAGTATGTAGTTTTTTTTACAACTAGTCTTATCCTTAAAGCATTGAGTCAATGTCAGCATCGAGCTCAGTGGTGTCGAGAGATTCGTCCACTTCGCTGGCCGTTGAGTCCAATTCTGCGTCTGTCTGATCAAGCTCTTGCTCTTGACTTGTCTCTGGCTGGTTAGAGGTATTGGTTTCGGCCTGGCGCGACTGCCACACCTTATAACCTGCGAAAGCTAGCAAACATATAACCGCAAGGGTCACTATTGTTCCAACAAGCCCGTGGCCACGCTGTGATATCTTCATAATTAGTTCTCCTTAGTTACTTGATTTGTACGATCAACGGCGCTATCGTCTGCCCGACCAGGAGATGCAGCCGTGTTCTCTTTTTCGTGCTGCGCATTCCTTAGTGACCAAACCATCGCTTTTATAGCAGCTTTATATTCATGTAACGCTTGGCGAGTGGTTTGTGACGCATCTTTGACGGTGCGCAAACTCACCACTGTTTCGGGATTATCGCAGTCCACGCTTATTGCCACGCTCCTCAGGGTTGCAACCGCTAGCTCTGCAGCGGCTTTTTTCTCTTCAGAAGCAGCCTGGAACGCTACAAAGTCTGGCGCCATGACATTGTTATTGAGTTGGTACGATTGTACCTTGGCATCGACGTCTCTAAGTTTAGTTAGGTGCTTGTCCGCTGCCTGAGCAAAAGCTGCGAGCTTGTTATCGATAGCCTTTTTGCGGTTTTCGCATAACAGTTTACGCTTTTCGGCAGTTTTCGCCTCTTTACGCTCAGATCGCGCTTTTTCTATCTCAGCCCGGGCAGCAGCACGAGCTGCCTCCGCGCCCTTTCTAACCTTCGGTGAATCCTCAGATACCTGGTCTTCGGCAGTAGCCTCAGATGTTGCCTGTTCGTTGGCTGCCTCACTCTCGTCTGTAGTCTCTATATATACCTGATTGCCTCGTCTATCATTTGGTTCGGCCGAGGCAGTCCCACTAAGTGACGCAACTGAAAGGACCAGCAACAGTACTGCCGCGAGTGATAAAGGCAGCTTCACAAAGCTGGATCGAGTTTTCATGGTATCTATTTCCTTTGTGTTACCTTATGAACGTGCTTTTGATTATATGTATATTTCATGTCATTGTCTAGTGCTTTGACTCGCCTACAGCCTGACATGATGTATCATAGTAGCTATGGGAAATTTTAGTTTTGATATTGTCAGTGAATATGACAAAGCCGAGATGAATAATGTCTATGACCAAGCGCAGCGCGAGATTTCTAGCAGATACGATTTTAAAGGTACGCCCGCAGAACTCGACTGGCTTGAAGACAAAAAAGGCGTGCGTGTCACTGGAAACGGCGAGTGGCAAATCGACGCCATCCTCGACATTTACCGTAAGAAGCTCAGTACTCGGGGCTTAAGCCAAAAAGTGCTCGACACCTCCCGTGAACTAGTCGAATCAAACCTAAAAGCCAGTAAAGAAGTGCTATTTAAAGCCGGCATCGACCAAGACAAAGCTAAAATCCTCACCAAACTCATTCGCGACGCCCACCCCAAGGTGAAAACCCAGATTCAAGGCGATGCCGTGCGCGTCATGAGCGGCAGCAAAGACGACCTACAAGCCGTCATGCAACTACTCAAATCACGCGAAGACCTCGATTTCCCCCTCAGTTTCACCAACTACCGCTAGTTAGGGAACCTTCTAAGCAAAACCAGACAAGTAGTCAAAGTTAAAACTTTTTTAAGAGAGCTGGTCTCAGCAGCTTTGTGCACGCCACGCTTCTAGAAGCGACTCAATGTACCGGCAAGCTGTATGAACAGGATCAAACGGGACGAAATATATGGGTTTCTACCTCTGATATAGAAAAATCCCAGGTGAAACTGCTCCCCAGCATGTCTGATTTAATGGCAATTTTACGCGGTGACCACATGCCTTTTTTGACCTGACGTACACGGTGTAGGCCCTAGTCTTTTGCTTTATTTTGCAGCAACCTTATACTAATAACTATGAGCGAAATAAAAAGTGATGCGAGCAATGAAGTGGCTGTTGAGACAACAGAGGCGACGTCTGACCTAGCAGTACAAGCAGCAACCATTCTCAGTGAGAATGACCAGGGAGAGTACACTATACCAAGCAAAGGGCTGTACCCACATCAGTGGCTGTGGGATAGCTGCTTTATAGCCATAGGTTTGCGCCACCTCGACCCAAACAGAGCTCAGACCGAACTCGTTAGCCTCACGCGCGGCCAGTGGCACAACGGAATGATGCCAAACATGATTTTTAATACTGCGCCCGAGTACCACCATGATCGCAATTTTTGGCGTAGCTGGGTCAATCCACAATCTCCTGATGGTCTCGCCACGAGCGGGATTACGCAGCCTCCCGTGCTTGCGGAAGCAGTCTGGCAAGTAGGTCAGAAACTCTCTTCACCTGAACGCCGAAGCTGGTACAAATTGATGCTCCCGCACATCATCGAGTATCATCAGTGGCTCTACCACGACCGTGACCCCCACGGCGAAGGGCTCGTGCTGCTTGTGCATCCATGGGAAACTGGGCTTGATAACACACCTCCTTGGACGACAGAGCTACAAGACCACCTCATGCCCACTTGGATTCGTTTCTTACGCGCTACCAACCTGGACCGCGTCGTTGGGCTTTTTCGGCGTGATCGCCATTACATCCCACCGGGGCAGAGGCTCAGCACATTAGAGACACTAAGTTACTTTGCGGCGCAACGGCGCCTCAGACGTAAAGCATATGACACCATAAAGATCCTTGACCACGGTCTTTTCAGCATTGAAGACCTGTCTTACAACTGCATGTTTGTACGGGCCAACACTCGGTTGCGAGAAATCGCTAAGGCAGTGCGATATGACCTGCCGCCAGAGCTTGTTGAACGCATGCAAAAAACCGAGACCGCTCTTGAACAGCTTTGGGACCCCTACGCCCAGAAGTACTGGTCTCGAGATTTTGTGACTCACCGCCTGCTTAAGCAGCCCAGCATCGCCACTCTCATGCCACTGTACGCAGGCAGCATCACCAAAGAACGTGCAGCTGTGTTAGTAAAGCTGCTTGAGAACGAGCATGTATTTGGCCCGAATTTCCCCGTGCCAACCGTACCGATCGACAGTCCCATGTTTGACCCGCACAAATATTGGCAAGGACCGAGTTGGGTGAACACTAACTGGATGATCATAGAAGGGCTGAAACAATATGGGTTTGACGAGCACGCGGCAGCGCTCACCGACACAACCCTTGACATGGTTCGGGAGAATGGCTTCTGGGAGTATTTTCACCCCATTTCTGGCGAAGGTCTGGGCGCACACAACTTCTCCTGGACCGCTGCCCTCATTCTTGATTTACTAAAAACAAAGAAGACCTAGGCCTTAAGAAAGGGCGTATACTATTTTTATGATAGATTTGCTTCACGCTTTGCTGCTTGGCATCATCGAGGGCATTACCGAGTTTTTGCCCATTAGCAGCACCGGCCACCTCATTGTGAGCGAAAAACTGCTCGGGTTTAAAGACTACAAAGACCTATTCGCCGTCGTTATACAGGTAGGCGCAATCGCCGCGGTGATTTGGTACTACCGACGTGACTTGTGGGCGAAAACACTTGGACTCTTTCGCGGTGAAAAAGCAGCGATTAACTTTTGGAAAATTCTCGTCATCGGTACTATCCCAGCAGGGCTGCTCGGACTACTTTTTGACAAAGTGTCGGAGAGCATCACCACACCTCTGGTGGTTGCTCTGGCGCTTATCATCGGCGGTGTCATATTGTGGATGGTCGACAACCGACCGGTTCACGCCAGCGACGACCCTGTTCAGCTCGAGCACATCACCACCAAACAAGCTGCACTCATCGGCCTTGGCCAGTGCATTGCCATGATACCGGGTGTGTCACGAAGTGGCGCGACCATCGTGAGCGGACTCGCCGTCAAACTCAACCGCCCAACGGCAACGGCCTTTTCTTTTTATCTATCCATCCCCGTCTTAGTGCTGGCAAGTGCGTACAAGCTTGCAAAATACAACAGTGAGATCCCAAGTATTACCGGTGGCTACGCCGGAATCATCGTTGGACTGGTAGCGGCATTTGTCACCGCCCTCCTTGCCATCAGCTGGCTGCTACGCTACATCGCACACCACAACTTCAAACCTTTCGCCTACTACCGCATCGTCGCAGGCTTTATCATTCTTTTTCTCATTGCATTTGGGGCGCTATAAAAAAACACGCCATGCCCGAGACCACTCCTAGTATCTATGAACGCATAAACCACCGGCTAGCAGATAGCCTTAGAGGTATATCTATAGGATGTTTTACTGGCGCCTCCCTACACTTGGCGGTAGACATGCACCGCTACGATGCTGGGTTTAGGGAAGCCATGAATTTTGATAATGTAGCGATACCCGCTGAACTCGGCACGCTCGCCCTTTTTTCAGCTCTCAGTCTCGCCTACCGCCAACACAACCAGTAATCCCCTATTATCACAGCCTCGCCCGCCTCGCCCCTCTCCTCTCAATCTAGTTCTGAGTGCTATAGCAGCAAGAACTAGAATCTATTTGCGGAAGCAAATGAAGTGAAATTTACCTCTGTAAAAATGCAATCCCGGGTGAAATTACCTAAAAAGATGCACACATTTACCAAAAGTTCTAGCGTTAGCGGTGTCATAAAAAAACAACCGTTTTGGGTTTCGCTCTGATGGTCTTAAACATAAAATGATTGAACGTAAATGGTTAATAGGAAGGAATAGTCTTGGCTAGGTACATTCGACTCTACAAAACACCAGAGACTGAAGATAGCGTAACAATGGGTTTTTCTAGCGGCATAGGCGCTGCTGCCTACGACGAAAACCTTCATACCTGGCTGCGGCGGCAAGGTTACAAAGTTACCGAAGAGTCACTTGCTTACAGAGCCAGCCACAGATATCTTGAAAACCCTACAAATATGATCGCATCAGCCAATCCTGATCTCCCCTTAAGCGAGAAAGCAAGGAGAGTGATTAGCGCACTTTCTTACAACCATATCCCAGATATTTCGGCAAGGCACTTAGCTGGTATCGCCATACCAGAAGAGTCAGTTTCTGCAACGCATTTACAAGTTAAACCAGATCTTTCTACTGAACATCTGCGCCCGCTAGCAAAAGAACTCGCCGTGACAAAGGCAATTCGAGATCATGGTCTGAGACAGCACTACTTTATCGACAACAGACGTATTGCAGCCGAGCCATACAGTTATGGGCCTCACAACCTCATAGCTGCTTGGTCTATACCGCCAAATATCATACTACCCGCCCATGTTCTTCGTTTTGAGGTCGGCTAAGCAACCCGAGTAGGGAGAGGGGCTAAAATTAAACTGTAATCTGTATGTAGCGTATTTAAAGCACAGTCGCTCCTTACTATCTTCAACTCGTTTCAGAATGAAAGTATCATACCAATGTCTCACATCCGACTGCGAACGTCTAACTCCCAGGTGAAGTGAAAATCACCGAAGTTAAGAGTAGATCCCAGGTGAAATTGATTAGTCGTCGGCGGTGGGTTTGTCGAGCAGGAGGGGTTCGACACTGGCGGTTGTGTCGGCTATTTTCACGACGTCTTTGTCCATGCGCCCAAGCGACTTGTGAGCGGCGTTGAAATGGTTGATGGTGGTGCCGAGTGAGTTACCGAGTTTTTGCATGTACGTGTCGTGAGCTGCGATGTGCTTGCCGAGTTCGGCGACGCGTTTTTGAATGTCTTTGGCCTGCTCTTCAATTTGCAAACTCTTAAGCCCCTGCAGCACCGTCTGCAAGTATGCGAGTAGCGTGGTAGGGCTAACGATGATGACTTTTTTGTCGATAAACGCGTACTCTATGAGGTCGCGGGCGTTGGTGCCGGTTGCACCCACGTTATTGACCAGCAGGTCATAGTAAATCGCCTCAGAGGGGATGAACATAAAGGCGTAGTCCAGCGTGTCCTCGCGCGGGCGAATGTATTTGCTTGTCTCGTCGATACGGTTTTTGAGGTCTGCCTTAAAGGTTTTTACCAGATTTTCCCGCTGCGTTTTGTCTTTTTCCTCGATAAGGCGGTTGTAGTTCTCTAAGCTAAATTTGCTATCGATGGGTAGCAATCGACCCTTGTCGAGCTTGATGACGGCATCGACAATTTCGCCGTCTTTGAACCGATACTGGAGCTCATAGATGTGCGGCGGCAGTACGTTGCCGAGCACGGTGTCGAGGTAATATTCGCCCAGTCCGCCGCGCTGCTTGGGGTTTTGCAGCACGTTTTGCAGGGTCTTGAGCTCATCTGCCACGTCAGAGACGCGCTTGTTGCTGTCTTTGAGCTCGGTCAGGTTGCGGGTAATGTCGGCGATGATCTTGTTTGTCTCGGCTGATTGTTTTTGCAAGCTGCCCATCATCATCGCCTGTGACTTGTCCAGCCGGTCGCTCACCTGCGCCTGCATGTGGTCTTTGAGCTTGGTGATGTCTTCGCTAAGACCGCGCAGGTCTTCTTTGAGCAACAGCGTGCTTTCAGTGCTATTTCCGCCATTTTTCTTAAGCAGCAAATAAACAATGGCGAATGCCATCACTAATATGAGTCCGATTAAGATCGATACCGCTTCCATGCTGCTATTGTACCACTTGGGCTACGCGAGGCGCGTTACAAAATACATGGCGGTGGCACCGACGATGGTGAGCACAATGGTCGTGTACGATGACCGCTTGCTATGCGCTTCAGGCAAAATCTCTGCCGCCGCGATGTAGAGCAAAAAGCCGGCAAAAAACGACAGATAAAACACGGTCAGCTTGTCACTCACCGAAATGAGGTAGCTCAGCGTCACACCCAGGACTGGCGCAAGCGCATTTATGAGCAGCATTGCCTTTGCGCGCGCGCGGTTGTTTTTGTGTAGCAGCATTAGGTTAACTGTATTTAACCCGTCTGAAAAGCTATGTGCTACAACCGCTGCCGCGACAGCAGCCCCTACGACAGGGTTAGTTTGAAAAGCTAGGCCAATGCCAAAGCCGTCGAGCAAACTGTGACCCGCAAGCGCCAGAGCACTTGCCCACCCCACATGCGGGTGGTGATGGTCACCGTACTGCGACTCGTCGGCATGATTTATGAGAATGCTTTTTTCTATAATGTGGAAGAGTAAAAAGCCAACCATCAGGGCAATCATGGCGGTCGTGATGGCCAGGTTTTGCTCGTGCGCAAGCTCGACTATCTCTGGTAACAGGCCAAAGACGACTACACCCATCACGATTCCGGCGGTCAGCCCGAGCAATCTCGAAAGCTTATCTTGGTTCTTGAGGGCAACGCTGCCGCCGAGCAGACTCGCACACATCGCTGCTACTGCTAGTAGAAATACCATATCCTTGATAGTATTTTACCGGACGTATTTTTGCAAAAGTGTCGCAAAAAATGCTATGATTGCAACATGAGTGCCCAAGAAATCTTTGAAAAAACCCTACTAAGTCATAGCTACAGCCAAACAAGGCCACGCCAAGCCGTATTTGACGCCCTGCAACACCACCAAAGCCGAACGATGCATGAAATAGTAGTTGCGACGAGCGAACATGATCGCTCCAGCATATACCGCACCATCGAACTTTTTGAGAAACTAGGCATCGTCGTGCGCATACCACAAGGTTTCAAGCACCGCTTTGAGCTCGGACTTGATTACCACGAACACCATCATCACGCCACATGTAATACCTGCGGTGCCTCAATTGCCATGCCCGAGGACCCGCAACTAGAAACAAGGCTGCAAGAGCTGGCTAAACGCCGCCATTTTACTCTCACCTTCCACCAGATAGAACTTCACGGCCTCTGTGAAGCCTGTGAGTAGCTTAGTCCTCTTTAGTTGAGGAGGCTATTAAAAGCGCTGTCTCATGAGCAGCCGCACTTGCATTAAGCTCCTGGCCCGCATAATTTCAGATGCACACAATCCACCCAGTACAGTTGAAGCTACTCCAAACATGCTGCCCTGAACATAGCTTCTCTCAGCCATGAAACTGACTGCGCCTATGGCAAGTCCTATCGAAGAGCTTGCAGCCACTATAGCATTCATACGACTAGTATATGCCAGCTCCTGAAGTGCAGTTTTACTCTCAACTAAATCTTCTTTGTTCATAATATGCCCATATTATCACTTAGTATAATATTTGTCAAGAAGATTTTATATGTTGCTTAAAGGTCGCCTGGTTTCATCGTGTTCTTTAGACAGATGACTGCTCACTTGCAGTTTTAGCCAGCCCTCTAGCGAAGATAGATCTGGGAAAACTTCTTCAAATATATTGTAGAGGGTTTCGGTTTTTTCAGGTTGGTAGATGGCGTAGCATGGTCGCCCAAGCCCGTAGGATATGCCGGCTTCCATATGAGCAGCGAGACCGGCTGGGAACACAAGTAGTAAAGCCGCCGAGTCTTTCTGCGCCTCAATATCTTTGGTAAAGATTTGTTTCATAAATGGATCATTGATGGGCAAAGACTCTGTGGCCTGCATGCTTGCTTCTATGCCGTCGTCTTGGCGAAGCTCAATTTTCTCGCCCTCGTAGCTGTTTTCGATAAAGCAATAGGCTGTTTTGCCGGATGCACGCACGGCTTGGAGTACTTCGTTGATTGCCTTATGGTTTCGCCAGCGCCCTGCGATAAAAAAGTCGTACTTACATGCCATTGATTACAAGTGTAGCACGATGAAATACCCAAACTATACAGTTCACCCACTTTAAAAGGGCCGGTACTTTCGGCCCTTTTCGTGGAAAATTCTCTTTCCAGTTTCATAGTACGCCTATGTTCTACATGCGTATGTAATCATTATCACTGACGAAAAGAACAGAGGTGACCTTGAGGCTTTCACGCATTTGTAAGCTTTTTTATAGACTGTTTTTTCTCATATTTTAAAATATACGTTACACATAAATGGAGGGAATGACTATGTGGATATTTAGCAGTCACGAACGTAACAAAGATGATGCTTATTGGGCTCGAGTAGCCGACCAAGAGTTTGATGCTATGGACAAAGACGGCCAATCGCAGTGGGCAGAGCTTCGCCGATAAATTTTCGCATGATTTCACCGCATTTGCTATTTTAACTTCAGTGACCTTCACTTCATTTGAAAATAGAACGCTAGAGCTTGGTAGAGGATGTCGAATTATAGGTCTTACCTGCTGGCAGATTAGTAGCAATCTGGAAGATTACAACTATTCGAGCTCTTGTGGGGCACCACTGACTTGCCTGCTACACTAGTAACGATGATTTCTTTTGACGAATTTTGGCACCGTAAGCTGAGCAGGCCGTATGAGCTCCATGTTGAGCGGCACGGAGACCCAGCAAACCCAACCATAGTGATGATTCACGGCATTGCGGCGAGCGGCGAAGACTGGGGCAAATTTATTCCCTTGCTCGAGACCGACTACTGCTGCATCACCATCGACCTGCTTGGTTTTGGGAAATCTCCCAAACCCCAGTGGTGCGATTACACCATGACCGACCACACCCGTTCGCTCTACCACACCATGAACAAGCTGCGTCTGGGCGGCAAGTTTACGCTTGTGGGCCATTCGCTCGGCAGTTTTCTGGCCGCCCGCTATGCGAGCGAACATGAACCAAATCTTGAACGCTTGTACCTGCTGAGTCCACCTGTGTACCCGCCGCTTTCAAGCATCGAAAAGCGCACCGCTCGGCGCATGACCGGCCTGCTTCTTAAGCTTTATAAGTTCCTCCGCGGCGAAAAAATGACGCCCGAAACATTTCGGCGCCTCAGCTACCTCGCCCCACTACCCCGCAGCATACTTAAAAATCCAGACACTTGGCTGCCTTTCATGCGCACTCTCAAGGAGTGTATAGAGCATCAGACCATTTTAGGTGATGTACGCAGACTAGGCATCGCTACAGAAGTGTTCTACGGCACACTCGACCAGGTTGTCGTGAGCGCAAATGTGGAGCGCCTGGCAAAAAACAAACGCGTTACCCTACACTCTATCTTGGCAACCCATGATTTATCTACCCGCTACGGCCGTGCGGTCTCTAAACAGCTTCAACAGTCGACCGACGCTCATACGTGGCAACCGAGTCAAGAAGCATAAATAAAACGAGGTTAAAAACAAAGCTAGGCACCGCGCCTAGACCTATACGGCCAAACAAAAAGAATTCTGTCAGCAGTAAATTGACGAGAGTTGCTCGTCTAAACCACTCGAGCGCCCGCACCCGCGAGCCAGTTAACCAGCTAAGCCCGATCATCACACAAAGCGCCGCCACGACTGTTGAGGCCAGCTGGCCCATGATAAGGCTGTGGCCATAATCTGCTTTTCCCGCCAGAAAATCACGCACATCGTCGATATTGCTATAGACCGCTAGTAGCACCGCGCCAAGGAAAAACAAGGTTTCGACGACAAAAAACCAACGCACAAGCGCCCGCGTAGACCGTGCCTGCCACAAGCCTTCATACCACTGCGCGAGACGGTTTCTGCTCCGCCGAAGTCGGCTCGGTTTGCCCCTCGGTACAACCGGTAGTTCATAAAGGAGCTCGTGTAGTTTCTGGGTTACCGGGTCGGACGGCCGAGCTTGTGCGAGTAATCGACGAGTGGCTGCTCTGTCATGAATATCCATATCCATATGAACTGCCTCTTCGAGTTCTCTGAGGGCATTGAGCTGGTACTCCTCATGAGTGAGCTTTTGCTCACGAGTCAAATAGCTAATAATGAGGTAAAGAGCTACGAAAATTGCGTAAATAATGCCTACGGCTGGCCTAAAGAAATAGTTATTGTCCCGTGTCACAAATTTGCCAACCTCGTCTATAAAAACACCGAATCCTATCCCCCCGATAACCGCCACCAGCCGCTGAACCCGCCTACCCATATAGGCAAAGCTAAGAACCTGGGCCAGCAACATCGCGAGACCACCCCAAAGCATGTGCCCAATGTGGTATTTTGTCCCTCCTAGAGACGGATAATCAAGCACGTGCAGTGCAAAGCGCAGCAGCAATATACTACTGGCTGCGGACACCAAAAATAGGTCCAGATACTCACGGGCGGAAACATTCCGTACAAAAATTCGCTGCGCCATATCTGGTAGTATACTCTAAATTGGTATAGCCTGGTGTCTAGGAAAAGCACAAACATTATGCGATGATAGTTGCAGTGGAATCTTCTATTTTTCTCCAACTTTCGGCCGTTCTCGCTGTTGCTGCAGGCGTGTCAATTATCATGCGCTTGCTTCGGCAGCCACTTATCGTAGGCTATATATTGACAGGCGTAGCGGTAGGCCCGACAGCGCTCGACCTTATCCACAACCATGAGGCATTTGATTCATTTAGTGAAATTGGCATCATGCTGCTGCTTTTCATCGTCGGACTCGGGCTCAACATCGGCGTCATACGTGCTACCGGTAAGCCTGTTGCGCTTGTTTTCCTGCTAAACGCCGCCGTTATGATACTTTTTGGTTTCTGCGCCGCCGAACTTATGCATCTGACTACGGCAGAGGCGGTTATAGCGGGCTTGGGGCTCTTCTTTAGCAGCACTATCGTTATCGTCAAGTCACTCGTCGACAAACGTGCCCAACATAGGCTTTACGGACAGATTGCCATTGGCGTCATCTTGCTCGACGACGTGCTCGCAACATTTGCGTTATTGTTTGTCGCCACTGCAAAAACAGGGGGAACTAGTCTGACAGAAGTTGGCACACTTCTTGCAAGAGGTGGCGGTCTCGCACTGCTCCTTATCGCTGTCGGTGGGTACATCATGCCGCACGTCACCCGGTTTTTTGCTCGCAGCCAAGAAATGCTATTTGGGTTTGCACTTGCTTGGGCATTTGGTATCGCAAGCTTGTTTCACCTAGCAGGTTTCTCGGCAGAGGTTGGCGCCTTGCTCGCCGGTGTGTCTCTAGCTAGCCTCACCTATGCATCAGAGATAAGTACGCGGCTCAAACCACTACGTGATTTCTTTTTGCTCATATTTTTTGTTACGCTCGGCGAAAAACTAAATCTCGCTCACATCCAAAACGCGATTGTTCCCGCACTTGTGTTCTCTGCTATTGCCCTTACTATCAAACCGCTCTCGACGCAGGTTGGCATGGGACTGCTACGTTACACCAAACAAACGGGTTTCAAAACCGCCATTCACCTTTCGAACATCAGTGAGTTTTCTGTCATTTTAGCGGTGCTCGCCTACAAAAATGGCTTGGTACGTGCGGAGCTCATCGACATCTTAACGCTCACAGCGCTCATCACCATAGCCGTTTCTACCTACCTTATGCACTACGACGATGTGCTCTACAAAAAGTTTGCGAAGGCCCTCACCATCTTTGAGCGAAAAGACATTCGTCCCGATTCTGCCCGACCACCGCAGTACAAACTCTTTCTCTTTGGGTATCACAAGGGCGGGCATGAGTTTATAAACACGTTCCGCGACATGAAAAAGAAATATGTCGTGGTGGACTATGACCCTGAGGTTATTGAGACCCTCGAGCGCCAGCACATCACCCATGTCTACGGTGACGCGACTGATTACGAACTACTCGAGGAGCTCGGTGTTGGCAAAGCAGAAATGATCGTCAGCATCTTGCCTGGCCACACGACTAACCGCGAGTTACTAAAATACTACCTCAAACATAATCCCGAAGGCATATTTATTTGCCATGCTACCAGCTACGACAATGCTGCCGAGCTGTACGAGCACGGTGCCTCGTATGTCATACTTCCTCGACTTATCGGCACCGAAAAAATGAGTGCATTCATAAGTCAGCACGGCACTGATAAGACAGCTTTCGAGAGCTACCGTAAGCACCACATCATTACCCTTGGCAAAGCGGCTATAAACTAGGACCATGGGAAAACCGAAATAGATTTTCCCACCCTGCAGCCCTTCGCGTTTAGCAAATGAAGTGAAACACACCCCTGTTAAAAATTTAATCCCAGGTGAATAACATGAAAACAGTCTGAGCGTCGGTCGCCGCAAGAGCCGGGGATGCATAACGACTGATAATCGAACGGTTAGTGAGACTATATGCAGAGACCAAGGCAGCCATTAATTAAAGAGGAGAGCTGCCCTGGCTCGAAGCTATATTTATATAAGTAAGCCGGTCGTTTGCTTCTCCCCGGTGGGTTTTGGTTCTTTTGACCAGGCAAAAGAACAATGTAGTTTTTGAAGCCGGAAATAGTTTTGTACGCGTTAGACCCCTGAACAATCTAGTATGGTGTATACTTGAGCACGTGCAATTAGCTGATTTTCATTATGATGTACCCGAGGAACTCATCGCCAGTCAACCGCCAATGGTCCGCGGCGATGCGCGTTTGCTGGTACTAGACCGTCGTACTGGGCAGATTACCGACAGGCAGTACCCTGACATCGTCGAGTACCTTCAGGCGGGCGATGTGCTGGTCATAAATGACACCAAAGTCATCAAAGCTCGCATAATAACCCACAAAGTGCTGGGCGGTGGCACCCGCGAACTCGTACTCGTCGAAAAGCACGGGTCTGAAGACGACTGGCATCGACACCGCGTTATTTACCGGAGACGTCTGAAACCTGGAGACGAGTTGCAAATCGGTAACGACATAATTACCGTAGAAGAGATAAGCGGCGACGGAATCGCGGTTGTACGAAGTGAGCGCAACCTCCTAGAAATTGCTGAAGAGCATGGTTCTGTACCCTTGCCACCGTACATGCAGCGTGAAGCCACCGCAGCAGACATCGAACGCTACCAAACGGTTTTTGCCCGCGAGGCAGGCTCGGTAGCCGCCCCAACCGCGAGTCTCAACATGACCGAACTGACGCTGCAAACGCTCCGAGACAAAGGTGTACAGGTTGCCTACGCGACACTGCACGTTGGACTTGGTACGTTCCTGCCTATACGCGTCGAAGACGTCACCACCCACAAAATGCACCAGGAGTACTACGAAATCCCAAGTGAAACCGTCAGATTAATTCGTGAAACCCGGGCGAAAAATGGGCGAGTTATAGCGCTCGGCACCACCATCACTCGCACGCTTGAGTACGCCTACAAAGACATATTTTCTGGTGCCGACCACACCTTACGAGGTGAAGCCGATATCTTCATATACCCTGGTTACGAGTTTAAGACCATTGATGGCCTGATCACCAACTTCCACATGCCAGAAAGCACCGTCCTCATGCTAACAGCCGCTTTTGCCGGCTGGGACAAACTTCGCCCCGCCTACGAACACGCCGTAGCAGAGCGCTACCACTTCTTTTCCTACGGCGACAGCATGTTAATTATTTAAATAAACCTAGTGACCGTATTCATCAACTTCGGTATAATTAACGTGATATGGCAAAAAAGTCACTTAGTTTTGAGATTACAGATCGGTTAGAAGGCACACTGGCGAGGGCTGGGGTAATAACGACGCCGCACGGCACGATTGAGACGCCAGCATTTATTGTGGGGGGCACAAATGCGACTGTTAAAGCCCTGACTCCCGAGATGATCAAAGGTGTTGGTGGGCAGTCGGTACTGGCAAACACTTACCACCTTATGCTAAGGCCTGGCGCCGACATAGTAAACCAAGCTGGCGGCGTGGGTAAGTTTATGAACTTTGACGGACCAACTTTTACTGATAGTGGTGGGTTTCAGGTCTTTAGCCTAGGTGTGGCATTCAACAAAGGAATCGACGCCGTTTCGCACACCGAAAAAGGTGACGCCGAAAAGGCTACGGCGAGCGCCGAGCAGCTTGTCAAAATCACTGAGAAAGGCGCTCATTTCCGCTCGCACCTTAACGGCCAAAAACTGCTCATGACACCAGAAAGCAGCATGGAGTTGCAGCACAAAATTGCCGCAGACATCCACATGGCTTTTGACGAGTGCCCCGCTCCGCTCGCGAACTACGTCTACATTGTCGAGAGTCTCGAGCGCACGCACGCTTGGGCCGAGCGATGCCTTGCCCGTCACCAAGAGCTCAACGCCGAACATGCTGATAAAAACGAAAATCTCCAGGCGCTCTTCGGCATCGTACAGGGCGCTAGACACGAGGAACTAAGAAAGCGGTCTGCGTCATTTCTCGGTGAACGAGATTTTGACGGCTATGGTATCGGCGGCGTTTTTGAAACCGGAGAGATTCCAACCGTGGTTAAGTGGACAGACGAAACGTTGCCCGAAGGCAAACCAAGACATCTGCTCGGCATGGGAGCTCAGCCAATGGACCTCTTCCTCGGCGTAGAGTACGGCGTGGACACGTTTGACTGTGTTGCCCCCACCCGCCAGGCTCGAAACGGTGCTCTCTACACCTATGACGGTCGCATGAATATCAAAAAGCAGCAGTTCCGCACAGACTTTAGCCCCATCGATAGTGAGTGTGGCTGTTATACCTGTCAAAATTTCACCCGGGCGTATGTGTGCCACCTCTTTCATGCTGACGAAATGCTGGGCGCCACGCTCGCAAGCATCCACAACGAATACTTCATCGTGAACACCGTCGACAAGATACGTGAGTCTATAAAAGACGGTAGCTTCTTTGCGCTAAAAGACACTTTCCTCCGCCGCTACTATGGCAAGCAGCCCAAGTTTATTGAGCTCTTGGACACTCCGAAAAAATCATAAATTAGATCTAAGATTTATGATACGAAGTGAAAGTTACCGAAGTTAAAAACCTATCCCAGGTGAAATTTATTAAATAGTGCTATGGATGGACTCTTCTTTTAGCGTCTTAAGCCAGGTGGTAAATCGTACCGTTAGTGGCGATAAAACGATATCGACTGCAAGCTTGATCAGATAGACCGTGATGATGAGCTGCAAAAGCGTCTTACCAGGCATAGTTCCGGCAAACGCAATCACCGAAAAGACAACGGTATCGACCAACTCACCAACTGCACTAGAGCTAACGAGCCGCGTCCACAAACTGCGCGGACCCACATGTCTACGCAACCGTTCAATCGCTCCAATATTTATCGACTCGCCAATTAGATAGGCGATGAGACTAGCGACCGCCAGGCGTGGCACAAAACCCAAAATCTGCTCATACGCTGTTTGACGGCTAGCAGCAAGATCTGCAGGTAAGTACTGCACGGCGAGTAAAAACAGAGACATGAAAAGCAAGCAACCAAACCCAATCCACACCATAGTTCTCGCCACTTTTGAACCATAAATTTCAGTGATGACGCTTGTAATGATGTAAACGAGCGGAAAAATAAGTGTGCCTGCGTCAAACACAGCTGGACCGACCTGCGTAATCTTGACACTCGCGAGGTTACTGACAATGAGTAGCATGGTAGAGACACTGACGAGGGTCATTAGCACCCGCGTTCGCGACGAAGCAAACTCTTTTATGACTTTACGAAACATCGATTCTCGCCTTACGCTTTGCTGCGTTTTTTAGCAGCTCTTTTTTTCGTAACTTTTTGCTTAGCGTGAGCCGTAGATACGGCTTCTTTTTTTTCTTTTTCTGCTTCGTCGAGCTTTTTACGGACGCGAATGGACGCGGCTATGGAAGCACCAATAATACCTATACCCGCAAGTCCAGGGACAAGCTCAGGTATGTGCAACAGAGCACTTGTCAGCATGATAATAGCCAGGACAAAGACCGTGTAGTGCGCGCCATGTTCGAGGTATATGAAGTTATTTAAGGTACCACGACGAACCATAAAGATCGTCATTGAACGCACCCAAATCGCGCCAATACCGAGACCAGCGGCAATCAAGACAACGTTGCTCGTGATAGCAAAAGCACCGATGACGCCGTCAAAACTAAAACTTGCGTCCAGGATTTCCAGATACAGGAAACTCATGAACGCTGCTAACCCCACCTGTTTTACGGCAGAGTTTTTTGCTTCAACACCCTGGTACTTCTCAATAAAACGTATGGCGCCGTGGATAGCAAGGTAGGTCAAGGTACCAAAGCCACCGGCAAGGAAAGTAGTGCGCGCATGTGAGTTGATGGGCAGTAGGGCAAAACCAAACAGCATAATAGTCGTGACGATTGCTGGCCAAGCCCAGTGTGTCAACTTGCTAAGATGACGCTCGATACTTTTGACCCACATTGTGTCTCGCTCATCACTAAAGAAAAAGTGGAAAGCGAGCATGAGCAGAAATGCTCCACCGAAAGCAGATATTGTTGGATGAGCATCTTCCAAGTAATGAGCATATTTTTCAGGATTATTAAGTGCTAGGTCAAGCACTGTCTGCCAACCAAGCCCTGCCGTAATAGAAACGATCAAGATGGGGAAAACGACTCTCATCCCAAAAATAGCAATAAAAATGCCGACAGTTAGGAAAATCATCTGCCATTTCTTGCTCATACGATCAAGGATTTTGGCATTTATAATTGCATTGTCGAAGCTAAACGTAAGCTCAACGATCATCAAAATCACCGTGACAAAAAGCGCATTCCAACCGAGGCCTACCGCTACTCCAATTAGAGTTGCAATAGTGGCAATTATAGAAAATCCGAATATACGGAAAGCAGAGTGTGAGTGTAATAAATTTTTCATATCCCAAGTAGTATAGCAGAGAAATCATCAGAGCGTAGTCAAGCGTGCTTTACTGCAGCCGTCATTCTGATTTACTACCAAGACCAATAGGGTTGCATAAGTAATAGAAAGAAGGTGCTTCGACTACGCCCAGGATGACAAATCACCAATGCCTAATTATCAAATGAAGTGAAACTGACCGAAGTTAAAAATGCATCCCGAGTGAAATAAGTCAAATAACTAAAGCCACTTTTTGCGGTGGAAGAGAGCTATCGTAAACATCACCAAAATACCAATTATGGCCAGCACGACCAGAAACGCATGCGGGTCATCGTGAAACGGCACAGCCACATTCATACCCCACAAACCTCCAATGATGGTCGGTATGGTGAGAAAAATAGCAATAGAAGTCAGCCGTTTGAAGGTGTTATTAAGGTTAGTCGTAGCGATGGCGTCATATGCTTGGCGCATGTTCACGAGTGTTCTTAGACGCCCCTGCACCTGGGTAATAAGCTCGTCAGTACCGCGCTCGATGTCTTCTATCATATCTCGGTCCTCTTCGTACAGACGCATGTATTTACCGCCGAGAAGTGAAGTTGTCAGGAGCGCCTGTGGTTGCAGGGCCGAAAGCCACTCATTTAAATCCTCTTCGAGCTCAATGTTGCCGAGAAACTCACGAGTTGTAAGCTGGCCTTGGCGCATTTTGGCACGGAGCTGCAAGATACGACGGGAAACTTTGGTCAGTTCTTTTTCGTACGACTGGTTTATGCCAGTTAAAATCTGCAGCATAGTTTTAGTCTTTTGCGTGGTCACAAACTCGACGCGGTCGTGGGTGAGGTTGTCGAGAATTTTGGTGTCACGTCTGGCAATCGTAAAAAGGTAATCAGCGGTGTAGGCAAGCAAAAGCGGCTCAGTGGCAATCTCTTTTCCCTCGGGAAAACAGTAGCGGGTGAAAATGTATACAACGCCATCTTCGGTGTCAACGCGCGGTGCTTCGTAGATATCAATGGCATCCTCTAAAATGTCGCGGTCCAAACCAAACTGGTCAACTAAACGATCAAGCTCTGCACTTGTCGGTTCGGACGCAACGATCCACGAACCGGGCCTTGGCTCGGTAAGCTCCTGGAGCTCTCGCTCCCTCGCTCGGCTGTAATACATGGTTATCATGGTGCCATCATACCCCGAAAAGCCTATCAATGACAAAACTTTATCCTTGCCATATCTGTTATTTTATATACTAATCTTGACAAATAAACTCTTTTTTGCTATAATGACTCTTGATCATTCCAGAGGTGGAGTATCAGAGGTTTCCATATGCAACATATCGTCTCTCAGCGTCGGTTTCGCGCCGCGTTTTTATATAGTCTAGTCTTTGCGTTACTCTTGCTGGCCGTAAGTGTGGGCTTTGCAAGCCGTACCGCCTCTGCACCGGTGACAAATACTCTTTCTCTAGCGCCCAGCAGCTCCGCGGCGGCCGGGTCAGTGTCTACGCAGACTACCCAAAAAGCTAAGTCAACTCACGCTGCCGGCAAGGCTCTTGCGCAGTCATGCACGGGCACCCCTTATGTATTGCCTGCAGCATTACCTGCCCAGACCCTTAAAAGCGGTCTGACTAGCGTTATCGATAACCCTAATTACTACGAAGTGCACGGTTTGACCATTCGTGATTTGCGAGTGGCCATAGAAGCATGCCCACTCCGAGAGAGTGCTGGCGATTACCACGCTGTAACCGCCTACAATCTGACCTGGGCGTACGACGTTTCGGCGCAGGGGAATCTCTGTACACTCAGTAACGTACGCGTTGGTCTACACGTAAATCAGCATTTGCCGCACTTTATACCCGGAGTCACAACACCTCGGTCTACTGCTAGTGAGTGGTCTGCTTACTTTAGTGCTCTTGAGGCTCACGAGCAAGGCCACATCGACCTGGACTCGCAGTATGCGGAACGGCTACTTGCAGCTTTTCGCACTGTAAGTGGTGACTGTACGACCATCGACGAACAAGCCGCAACCGTTGCTAGGAGCGTAACAACAATGCTAAACACTGCTAACGAACTGTATGACGCACGCACCAACCACGGCGCCACCCAAGGCGCGTTGCTCTAATTTTCCTTGTCTTCCATCGTCATTTTCTATCATCTTTTTACTCTTGAGCACGACCCAAAATACCAGACCAAGTGAAAAATAGCAGAATTAACAGATGACCCAAAAGAATCCCAGGTGAAATAACCCTACCTAGAGGACAGTCCTCACAAAATTACAACGGGCGATTTTTTACTGGGTTTTTTGGCGTTTGCGTTTGTTGGGGTCAAGTTCTTTTTTGCGGAGGCGAAGAGATTTGGGCGTGACTTCTAATAGCTCGTCGTTTTCGATGAAATCGAGGCACTGCTCTAGGCTGAAGACGGTTGGAGGGGTAAGCTGTACGACACCGTCAGAAGATTTGCTGCGCATGTTGGTAAGATGCTTGGCCTTACAGACGTTTATTTCCATGTCTTCGCGGCGGTTGTTGAGCCCGATGATCTGGCCCGCATAGACCTCTACCGCTGGACCGATGAAAAGCACACCGCGGTCCTCAGCGCTCTCCAGGCTATACGGCATTGTTGTGCCGGTTTCCCAGGCGATAAGCACGCCGTTTCGGAGCTGTTCGAGCGCCGTACCAACTGGTGCATAACCTGTGACCAGACTGTTCATAACGATGGTGCCTTTGGTGTTGGTGAGCAAAATGTTACGCATGCCGATGAGGCTGCGAGTAGGCATTTCGTAGACAAGCTTGGTAACGCCTTTGGGGCTAGCGAATTGCTCTTTGAGCGTTGCGCGGCGGGTGCCAAGTTCCATTTGCACTGTACCAACATGCTCGGCGGGCACTTCGATGATGACTTCTTCAACTGGCTCGACGACTTGACCATTTTCTTCGTGGGTAACCACCTGAGGGCGGCCAACTTCAAACTCGTAACCCTCACGGCGCATGGTTTCGATGAGCACGCCAAGGTGCAGCTCACCACGACCGGCGACTGTAAAGCCAATACCATCGTCGCTCACCTGCAATCCAACGTTTGTCTCGAGCTCTTTCTGCAAGCGCTCGCTGATCTGGCGAGAAGTGTTAAATTCGCCCTCTTTTCCCTTAAATGGGCTGGTGTTTGGGCCAAGATAAATACGAAGGGTGGGGGCCTCAACTTCAATAGTCGGGAGAGCCTCTGGGCTAACACTATCGGCAACAGTTTCACCAATTTGAGCATCTGCTATGCCGGTTAGCTGTACGATATCACCAGCTACACCCTCTGGCACTTCATATTTGCTCACGCCTTGGCTCATAAAAACAAGTTCGACTTTGGCTTTAGCCACAGAACCATCTTTTTTGCATAGCGCTATCTGGTCACCAGCCTTTACACGACCACGCGTAATGCGACCGATCGCATATTTTCCCTTAAAGTTATCCCACGCAAGCGCGGTCACGAGCATTTGGAATGGCTTGTCGAGTTCAACACTTGGGGCAGGAATCTTTTCGATGATGGCAGTAAACAATGGAGTTAAGTCCGCCTCCGTTAATTCGCTATCCGGGACGGAATCCCAGGCTTTTCCTTCGCGGCCAATTGCATAATAGACTGGATAATGGAGTTGGTTTTCATGAACGGCAAGCTCTAAAAACAAGTCTGCCAACTCATCTTCTACCTCAGCTATGCGTGAACCGGGTTTGTCTATTTTGTTGATGACGACGATAGGAGTTAGCTCTGCCTCTAGTGCCTTTTCGAGCACAAATTTGGTCTGCGGCATGGGGCCTTCCTGCGCATCGACGATGAGCAAACAACCATCGGCCATGTTGAGCGTACGTTCCACCTCGCCGCTAAAGTCGGCGTGACCGGGGGTGTCGATGATATTGATGCGGTAGTCGCCGTGCTGAACGGCGGTGACTTTGGCGGTAATGGTGATGCCGCGCTCGCGCTCTTGGTCGCCGCTGTCCATGATAAGGTCTTGGCTCATTTCAGCCTGGTTGTCGCGGAATGTGTGACTTTGTTTGAGCAACCCATCAACCAGTGTGGTTTTACCGTGGTCGACGTGCGCTATTATTGCAATGTTACGAATTTTGTTCGGGTCTTGGGTATTTGCCATAAAATAAAGCGCTCGTTTTCCCCAAGCGCCCTTCCTTTGGCGATTATTATAGCATACAGAGGTGAAGTTTGGCAAAAACGTGTTGCAACAGGGGTGATTTTTCGTTATACTTCGTAGTCTACACGTGGAAATATTACTGACGGTCTTATCGGTTATGGCACTTGTTGGAGCAGCGGCAGTATGCTCTGGCTTAAATGTTGCCTTCATGTCACTTAACTTAGCTGACCTTAAAAGAAAGGCAAAGCTAGGAAATACATATGCAAAGTGGCTTTTGCCGCTACGTAAAAATGCCCATCTAACACTCGCAGCGATTCTACTCACAAACGTTGCTGCCGCCTCACTGACGCCGCTCGTCATTGATTCACGACTAAGCGGCGTGTGGGCTGTTGCTATCAGCACGCTCGCGCTCACTATTTTTGCCGAAATCATGCCTCAAGCACTTTTTGCCCAAAACGCCATACTTTGGTGCGGTAGACTAGCTTGGCTTATTCGCGGCATGATCTTCGTCACTTACCCTATCGCGAAGCCTTTGCAACTTCTACTCGACCGCATGTTTAAGCATGCAAAACAAGACCTGCACACACGTCACGAGCTAGGTCTGCTTGTCTCAGAGCATTTAGGGGCTAAAAACAGTGAACTTGATGACGATGAAGTTGAAATTATCAAAGGTGCCCTGCAGCTCAGTGAAAAACGCGTTAGTAGCATCATGACCCCTATCGATAGAGTCTACTGGCTCAAACCAAACGCCGTGATTGATGAAGCTAAAGTCGATGAAATCATCGCCACTGGCCACAGTCGCATCCCTATTTTTAACCAGGCAAAAACTATTTGTTTTGGAGTGATGCTCGTCAAACAGTTGCTGGACGTAGATTATGAAGAAAAGCCAGTACGGGTTGATGAACTAATTCTCCACCCTACGGAAACTATCGGGAGCATGACAGCACTAGATACAATGTTCCGTAAGTTTATATCTGCTCGCACACACCTGATGCCCATCGAGAAAGACGATGAGATAGTCGGTGTCGTAACCATCGAAGACCTACTAGAAGAAATCGTCGGCCACGAAATAGAAGACGAGACAGACGCGCGTAAAAGCAAGAAAAAGTAATAAGCTAGTAAATCGCATTTCTGAAAAAAAACCTGGGCATATTGAACCCCATGTTGCATATTTTACAAACTTCGTTTGACCGAAGTCCATATATAGCGTTTATGTTTTTTTGCTTGACACTACGGAGCCCTTTCTATAGGCTTTTCTTTGCGTGTCAAAAACTTTTAAGTGGAGTTTTGGCACATTGCGGCATCAGTTTGTCTAGGCAACAAGAGCAATTAACTAGCAATTAATTTTGGAATACTAATTAAACGCCCTAGAAGTACAACAAACTCGCTGCAGGAGGGTAAAAAACTATATGCGAAAGATCGCTATGCTAGCGGTTGCTATTGCCGTTGTGAGTGCAACGGTTGGGTCAAATACCGCGGTAACCTACGCTGCGCCTACAAAAGGTAAGGCTACTAAAGTAGCTGTTGACACCGAAAAAAAGAACGCTCAAACCGAGAAAAAGGCAGAAGCGTCAAAACCCGTTATGGTGACGGTTGCTGAGGGAGACTCACTAAGCTCCATCGCCGAGAAAAAAAGTAGCACTTGGGTTCGGCTTTACAATGCAAATGAGTCAATCGCACATCCAGATATCATTAATCCGGGACAAGAACTGCGCGTCCCCGCGGCTGACGAACAGCTAACAGAAAGGGCGCTACCCCAACCACCAGCACCCGTTGCTGCGACGCCCCAAGTGACGACATCGTATAGCGCACCTACACAAACCTACTCACGTCCGGCAGCTAGCTCTGCGGCCAGCTACCCAGTGAGTTCAAATGCGGCCAAAGCCTATATCTATAATCGAGAGAGCGGTAACAACCCAAATGCAACAAACCCAGGTGGTTGCTATGGGATTGGCCAGGACTGTAATGGCGTCCTCCGCGCGCAGTGTGGTGCCGACTACGCTTGCCAAGACGCTTACTTTGACGGTTATGCCCAGCGTCGCTATGGCTCATGGGAAGCAGCGTATGCCTTTTGGCAAGCCAATGGTTGGTGGTAATAACAAACTATATTCCACCTATGTAAGCTGAGATCAAAGCGGCTGTTTACGACAAAATATTTCCGTGACGTAAGGCGTCCGGAAATATTTTATTTTATAGCAGTGCGTGAATACCCTGCTGCTCAAAGGGCACTGACACACTATTGCCGTGGCTTACAATCGAACCGTACGTACCGTTTGCAAGTGGGATTTCGTAGGCGCAATAGGTGTAGTCTGTGTCGCTATAGAGCACAGGTGTGCCTATTTCTGGTTCAGGGAACGTCCAGGGTCCTTGCGGTGAAGGCGCGGTTGCACGATAAACTTTTTTGCCGATAAAGCCAAACTTTTGATATACAAATGTGTATTGACCTGTTGAATTCCGCGAGACCGTAATTGACCCTTCTGCGCCGACAGGATTATCGACGATCGGTTTTGCAGCAAGTTGACTCGCCCGCCAGCCTGCGCCATCCCAGTAGCGCCATTCTTTCACATATGCCATTCGGCTTGTTTTGACTCTGGCGATGTAATGGTCAAATCCCCATACCCAATCACCCTGAGGCTTGTTTGCGCCGTATATATACGCCCAGTCCCCCTGGATAAGCAAACCAGATCCCCACTGTATGGGCTTAGTGTCTTTTAGATATGTAGGTGTATTATATTGACCAAGCAGCTTTAGGCGGCCCGTGTCTGTCAAATAGTACTTTGCCATCTTGCTTCGAACGAATTGGAAATTGAATGCATCCGTAGCGGTGTTTGGAGTGTAGAGCTGGGTTAAGAAGACATATATAGTCCGACCTTTGCCGAGAGTGGACATATCGGTCGCGGCCGCCGCCGGCCAATAGTAATTTTTGCCCTCTGCCAACTGTTGTTTTAGGGGCACTTCAGCAAAAGACTTCTTCGCCAGCAAATTTGAACTCGGAACAGCACTCTTTACCTTTTTCAGCGGATCAATTATAAGTGCATTGTTGCGCATCATATACGTTTCCTGCTGGTTGGCGTCTGAGAACTCGGTCGGCACAATATCTGCCTTGTACACAAGCGAATCTCCAAAGAAACTCACCGTATAGCCGTTACTTGTACGCACCGTTTGTCCACCATCGCCCAAAAAACGTCGCCCCATGATGTCCCCTCTCGTAAGTGAGACGAATTCATTGGTCGTGGCTGGGCCGGCAGCTCTCGGCGGCACTGCTGCACTGCCTAAGTGAAGCAGGTACATCCCTATTGCCCCGACAGCAACCACGGCGAGAAGCGGCGATAAAAGATGATGACTAAAACCTTGGTCGTCGCGTACTTGAGCCTTGCGGAATATATTAGAGATTTTTGATGAGAAATTATTTTGAGTTTTCATTTCTTGTTTTACCTATGTGGTTTTAGACATATCACAACTGCGCGCCATCGGCAACCACTCGCCGCACTTAGCAAGCAGCCAGGTCAACGAAAAGATACTGAGATGCCATTATTTAAGTAACTCATCTATAATAATTCCTATGGACATGAGGCCGCTGGCGGAGAGAATGAGACCGACCAAGCTCGACGAGGTTGTTGGACAAGAGCACTTGGTGGGCGCGCAAAAGATTGTGCGCCAGATTATTGATAACAAAGAGCCCACCAGTTTGATTTTGTGGGGACCGCCAGGGACGGGTAAAACAACACTTGCGAGAATTATTGCTGCTGAAACGGGCGCGGAATATGTCGAGCTCAGTGCCGTCACAGCTGGCAAGGCAGATGTCGTGAAAGTTATCGAGCGAGCTGAGCAAAACCAGCGGCTCGGTATGACGACAATTCTTTTTGTGGACGAAATACACCGTTTTAACAAAGCCCAACAAGACGCTTTTTTGCCGCATGTAGAGGCAGGAACGGTTGTGCTCATCGGCGCAACCACAGAGAACCCGAGCTTCGAAGTCATCAACCCTCTGCTCTCCCGATCCCGCGTGCTTGTACTGGAGCCGCTCAAACGAAGTGAAGTTCTGGCGATTTTACAGAGGGCGGCAAAACAAATGAAGTTAAATGCGCGCGTTTTGCCGAAAAAATCTCTCGAACTTTTAGCCGATTTAAGCGGCGGCGATGCCCGCGTGGCACTCGGGAATTTGGAACTTGCCCAGCGACTTGCGCTTGGCAAAACCATCACCCCAGAACTGGTTGAAACTGCCGCACAAAGTCGACTACCCGGGTACGATAAAGGCGGCGAGCAGCACTACAACATCATCAGCGCTTTTATAAAAAGCATGCGCGGAGGCGACGCCACTGCCTCACTCTACTGGATGGCGCGTATGTTACAAGCCGGCGAAGACCCAAAGTTTATCGCCAGGCGAATGGTAGTATTTGCGAGCGAAGACATCGGTCTAGCCGCCCCGGCAGCGCTCAATCTCGCGATTTCTACCTTTCTTGCCGTTGAAAGAATCGGCTTGCCTGAGGCTGAGATTAACCTCAGCCACTGTGCAGTTGTTATGGCAAAATCTCCAAAAAGCCGCGAAACCTATGATGCCTGGGGTAAAGCCAAAGCCCTCGCCACTGAATACCCCGACCTACCCGTACCGATTGGCTTGCGCAACGCACCGACCAAGCTCATGAAAGACCTCGGCTACGGCCGCGGAACCAAGTGGACGCCCGGGTACAAACACCCCGATGGCTTTTTACCGCCAGAGATCAAAGGCATCAATCTTTTTGGCTAGTCAAAGCATCGACCGTATGAACAGCTACGATCCCAAAGCCCAGTGAGGCAAGGAATTCAGCTGTGAAAAGCAGATGAAGTGCTCCAAGAACAGTGAAAATACCAACTACTAGCCCAATGAGCAACACTCCATAAGCAATACAATTTGTTAATCTTCCTTCATTTTGGCAAATAAAGTGAAACTCACCGAAGTAAAAATGGCAAATGGGGTGAAATCATCACCTGCTAGGCAAGCTTTTCCCACGGCAATCCGGCTTTGCCGAAGTGACCATAGGCACTCGTTGCGCTGTAAATTGGCCTACCAAGATCCAACTTTTCGATAATGCCATGGACACTCGTTTGGATTAGCTTATCTTTAAATGCATAGAGCTCTCCCTCACTTACCGTTGCCGTGCCAAATGTGTCGATTGTCTGCATGAGCGGTTTTGGTTGACCAATTACATACGCCAGGCCAACTTCGCACTTGGTAGCCAGCCCCTTCGCCACAATATTTTTTGCAATGTAGCGAGCAGCATAAGCTCCAGAGCGGTCAACCTTACTTGGATCTTTACCGCTAAACGCTCCACCTCCAACGCGCGCATAGCCACCATACGTATCGACCACAATTTTTCGCCCCGTGAGACCAGCGTCGGATTCTGGCCCGGGAATAAACCATAGCCCCGTACCATTCACAACAATGTTGTGGTCGGCGGGCAGTGAAAATTTATATTTTTCAAACACTGGTGTAAACACATGCTCAATGACGTCGCGGCGAACTTGCTCAGCAGTAGCCTTTTCATCGTGTGCAACCGCTGCAACAAGCTTCTCGACTGCAACCGGCTTGCTATCTTCATCATAACGCACGGTAACCTGCGCTTTGCCATCCGGCCGCAGCCACTTTAGAACACCCTGTTCACGGCACTCGTCTATCCGGTGAGTGAGCGCGTGCGCCATCGCAATCGGAAGCGGCATAAGCTCAGGCGTTTCATTGCACGCGAACCCAAACATCATGCCCTGGTCGCCCGCACCTTCAGCATCAACACCCATGGCTATCTCTGGTGACTGCTGATGAAGATAGTTATTGAAGTGTGACTTGTCTGAAAAGCCCCAATCAGGATTGGTGTATCCCAGTTGCTTGATTCTTTCGCGGACAATTTGTTCTACATCCAGTTCGGCGTCAGTTTTTATCTCGCCAAACAAGCTTATTTGGTCAGCGCCAACAACCGTTTCTATACCCGCACGTGCCGTAGGATCTTTGGCGAGTATTGCATCGAGCAGCGCATCGCTGACCGCATCCGCCATTTTGTCTGGATGCCCAGCACACACTGATTCGCTCGTAAAGAGAAGTGCGTCTCCAAGTGTATTTCTATCTGACATAAAAAATCCTTTCGCTTAAAGCAGGAAAGGATATGTTCAAAACATATCTTCCCCGCTATTTAAATAATAGTAGGCTAGATGAAGCACCGTTCCTACATTAGGTAAGCGTAGGGGGTTGCTGGCAGGTCATAGAGCTAGATCTCTCACTGCCTCTTTATATTCCACACTGTTAATGTTTTCAAAGTATACCATGCCTGTGGATACATCTGAAGATGCTAGTATGTACTTATGAAGAAAAAAGCCGCACTCACTCTCGTTCTTGCACTCGGTTTTATAAGCGCACCGACCAGTGTCAAAGCCGACGGCGCCGCAACGGTCACCATGACCTTTTTATATTCGACTGGCGCTCCAGCATCTGGCCAAGAAGTCACCTGCACCGATCAAGCGCCCTCGGGCGGAGGACCATACCCTGTCGCTCCTCAGTTTACCTATCTTGTCGCAGATGGCAGCGGTAGAGCAACTTGGACACCAAACGCCCAGAGCGGCCACACTTACCGGTGTTCTAACCGCACGGCCCTTACTCCAGACAGATGCTACTACTGGCCTTCGGCTTCAACTGGTAACCTCAACCTAAATGGAGGAGAAAACCTAACCTTTACATTTACCTCTGGCTCAGAGAAGGCTGTCAACTGTCCTACTGCAACGCCGCCCACCACCACACCCACCCCAACTAGTCCAGGTAGCCCAGTCACAAATCCCACGCCGCAAACCCAGACTCCAACGACAAATGCTACGACCAATCAAACTCTTGAAGCAACCACCGATCAAAAAAAGGGTGAGTCGAGCACGAAAGACACATCCGCCAAAAAAACAAAAGCAACACCCAAAACCACTCTACAAGAGACGGAACCTGCTAGTTCCAATCGCTGGGTCTTTTTCGCAGTTCCATTACTAGTTGCAGTAGCGGCTGCCGCTGCCTGGATTTTGCACCGAAAGCGCTCCGCCCGTCCCAGCCAGGCAGCCTATCCCTTGGCTCCAACCCAAGATGACACTTTGCCAAACCAAAAGTAATACGGTATAATCCCCGAGGTTACGATCAAACTGTTGGGGATTGGCCAAGTGGTAAGGCAACGGGTTCTGGTCCCGTGATCGGGGGTTCGAATCCCTCATCCCCAGCCA
>Ga0075163_10000544_pt1 | contig 48373 bp, 43 predicted proteins | sample JI1023141ADNA_FD_71478 | JGI IMG/M metagenome (GOLD analysis project Ga0075163, IMG submission 71478) | Wastewater effluent complex algal communities from Wisconsin, to seasonally profile nutrient transformation and Carbon sequestration -... | ecosystem: Engineered > WWTP > Effluent > Algae...
AGCGGTTGTCGCCGTTGTAGCTGGCGTTCTCCGGCGATTCGACCAGCCCGCGTTCCCATTCCGCATCGAACAGCGCGTGCAGGGCCTTCGCCGCATCGGGCGAATCGGCCGCGCGCACGGGCGCGGCGACGGACAGCGCCGCGAACGCGGCGGCGATGGCGAAGGTTCGGAACATGGCGCGGTCTCCCCGGAACTTGCCCGGAGTCTAGCCCGCGCCGGCGGCGGGCGACCGTGACGGAAGTGGGGGTCGGGCGGCGCGGCCTTGCCTACGAAAGGCTGGCGTCGGTGGTGAACGACTCGCCGCAACCGCATTCGCCGGCCACGTTCGGGTTGCGGAACACGAACTGCTCGTTCAGGCCATGCTTCACGAAGTCGATCTCGGTGCCGTCGACCAGCGCCAGGCTGTCGGCGTCGACGAAGATGCGCACGCCGTCCTGTTCGAACAGGGTGTCGCCCTCGCGCTGGTCGCGGGCCATGTCCGCCGCGTAGCCCCAGCCGGAACAGCCGGTGCGGCGCACGCCGAAGCGCAGGCCGAGCGCGGCCTTGTCGGCGGCGAGATAGCCCTGGATGCGTTGCAGGGCGGCGGGGGCGAGCTTGATCGACATGGCGTTCTCTGAAACTTCCGTTTGAGTATAGCGACCCGCGAATCGTTAAACTTCCTGACCCGATAGATGGGCACTCCCGGCAGGATTGCAAGCAATGACGATCGTCAGCGTCGAACATGCGCTCGCGGGCAAACTGCCCGCCGGCGGCGAAGTCACGGTCCGCGGCTGGGTGCGTACCCGGCGCGATTCCAAGGCCGGGCTGTCGTTCGTGAACGTGAGCGACGGCTCCTGCTTCGCGCCGATCCAGGTCGTCGCGCCGGACACGCTGCCCAATTACGAATCCGAGGTGAAGCGCCTCACCGCCGGCTGTTCGGTGATCGCCACCGGCACCCTGGTGGCGTCGCAGGGCCAGGGGCAGTCGTTCGAGATCCAGGCCGAACGACTCGAGGTCGTCGGCTGGGTCGAGGATCCGGAAACCTACCCGATCCAGCCCAAGGCGCATTCGCTGGAATTCCTGCGCGAGGTCGCGCACCTGCGCCCGCGCACCAACCTGTTCGGCGCGGTCGCGCGCATCCGCGATTGCCTGGCGAAGGCCGCGCACCGCTATTTCCACGAACAGGGCTACTACTGGATCTCCACGCCGATCATCACCACCTCCGACGCCGAAGGCGCGGGCCAGATGTTCCGGGTGTCGACGCTGGACATGGCCAACCTGCCGCGCGACGGCAAGGGCGAGGTCGATTTCTCGCGCGATTTCTTTAGCAAGGAAACCTTCCTCACCGTATCCGGCCAGCTCAACGTCGAGGCCTACTGCCTGGCGCTGAGCAAGGTCTATACCTTCGGCCCGACCTTCCGCGCCGAGAACAGCAACACCACGCGCCACCTCGCCGAGTTCTGGATGATCGAACCGGAAATCGCCTTCGCCGACCTCGCCGAGGACGCGCGCGTCGCCGAGGATTTCCTCAAGTACCTGTTCCGCGCGGTGCTGGACGAGCGCGGCGACGACATGGCCTTCATCGCCGAACGCGTGCAGAAAGACGCGATCACGCGGCTGGAGAAATTCGTCAACGCGCCGTTCGAGCGCATCGACTACACCGACGCGGTGAAGCTGCTGCAGCAATCCGGGCAGAAATTCGATTTCCCGGTGGAATGGGGCCTGGACCTGCAGACCGAGCACGAGCGCTGGCTGACCGAACAGCACGTCGGCCGCCCGGTGGTGGTGACCAACTATCCCGAGCACATCAAGGCGTTCTACATGCGCCTCAACGACGACGGCAAGACCGTCGCGGCGATGGACGTGCTCGCGCCCGGCATCGGCGAGATCATCGGCGGCTCGCAGCGCGAGGAACGCCTCGACGTGCTCGACAAGCGCATGGCGCAGTTCGGCCTCGATCCCGAGCACTACGGCTGGTATCGCGATTTCCGCCGCTACGGCAGCGTGCCGCACGCCGGCTTCGGCCTCGGCTTCGAACGCCTCGTCGTGTACGTCTGCGGTTTGTCGAACATCCGCGATTCCATCCCCTACCCGCGCGCGCCGGGGAATGCGGAGTTTTAAGCTGTCATTCCCGCGAAGGCGGGAATCGCTCTTCGATCTGATCGAAAAGCGAAAGAGCGATGCCCGCCTTCGCGGGCATGACGACTAGAGAGATTCGGAGCGAAATCGTTTGATCCTCTTCCTCGCCCTGCTGTTCGTCGCCACCGCGATCGCCGGTTTTTGCGCGTTCGTGATCTTCTGGCCGCTGGCGCTGGTGCATCTGCGCGACCGCCACCCTGACGTCGGTGCGAAACTCGGCGAAGGTGCGTTCGCGCGGCCGTCCGCGTTGTGGTGGCTGCTCGGCGGGCGTTACCGCATCGACGTGCGCGATCCGGCGTTCACCGGGCTGGCGACGCCGGCGCGGATCGCGCTCGCCACGATCATCGCCGCGCTGGCGATGGCCGGGCTGTTGTGGCTGTTGTCGGAGGTCGTGAAGTGACGGACGACGCGCGCGACGAATGGTGGCTGGCGACGCTGGGCCGCACCGTGGTCTGGGCGCGGTTGCGCGAACGCGAGGCCGGTACTGCCGAAGTCCTCGATTCCGACGGCAATACCCTGCCCTACGAAAGCCCGGAAAGCGCGCGCGCCGCGCTGATGGATGCCGAATACGTCGCGCTCGACGGGCTCGATGAAGAAGACGCGGCCGAACGCGGTTTCGGGCTCGACGAACTGCAGCCGCCAACCGGCGACGAGGCCATGCTGCGCGAACGCATGCTGCAGCAGTTGTCGCAACGCCACTGACGGAGACGCGCATGGACCTCGACCTCTCCGGCAAGCACGCCCTGGTCTGCGGCGCCTCGGAAGGCATCGGCCTCGCCGCCGCGCGCGAACTCGCCCTGCTCGGCGCCGACGTCACCCTGCTCGCCCGTCGCGAGGATGCGCTGCGCACGGCCTGCGAATCGCTGCCGCGGCGCGAAGGCCAACACCACGATTTCGTCGTCGCCGATGCGGCGCAGACCGATGCGCTGGCGAAGACCGCGGCCGAACTCGCTTCGAAACATCCGGTCCATGTCCTCATCAACAACACCGGCGGTCCGCCCGCGGGCCCGGCGCACGCGGCCGCTGTTTCCGCGTATGTCGATGCCTTCACCCGGCACCTCCTCGCCAACCAGGTGCTGGTGCAGGCGTTGCTTCCGGGCATGCGCGCGGTCGGCTGGGGTCGCGTCGTCAACGTGATCTCGACCTCGGTGTACGAACCCATCGCCAACCTCGGCGTGTCGAACACCATCCGCGGCGCGGTCGCGAGTTGGGCGAAGACGCTGTCGAAGGAACTCGGGGCCGACGGCATCACCGTCAACAACGTGCTGCCCGGCTACACCGAGACCGCGCGCATCGCGCAGATCGTGCAGGGCGCGATGGCGCGCAGCGGCAAGGCCGAGGCCGAAGTGCGTTCCGAGCTCGCTTCGCACGTGCCGCTGCGGCGCTTCGCGCAGCCCGGGGAAATCGGCGCGGTCATCGCCTTCCTGTGCTCGCCGGCCGCGGGTTACGTCAGCGGCCAGTCGATCGCGGTCGACGGCGGTCGGATGCAGTCGATCTAGCTAAGGCCGATTGGGCTTCGTCCCCGTCACGGAAATGCCTTGAAACCGTAGCTTGTTGGTAACATGCCGCGCATCGGCCCTTTCGATTCTGGATGCCCGGAATGCGCAATCGCTATTTCGACGCCGCCGCTCGGGCGGTGCTTTGTGCATTCGTCTTCGTGTTCCTGGAATGGCTGTTCCTCGTCACCAAGCCGTCCTTTCTGGCGGCATGGCCAGTCAGTGACCGGATCATGGCCCTTTTCGCGGGGGCCATGTCCTTCATGCTCGGCACACTGGCGTTGCAGGCGGTGGCTTGCCTGCTTGCCGCGATCGCCTCGCGGTTCGGCCGCGAACGCATCGCCGGCGCATTGCTGCGATTGGTCCCCGCCCTGGCGGTTGCAGCCATTGTGTTGATGCTGGTCGACAACTTCACCTACACCATGTTCGGTTGGGGCATCAGCCATGCCACCATCGCCACCATGCCGATCTATTGGGCCATGGCGCTTGCCGTCGTGGTCGTGCAGGTCCGCAAACGGCCCCGGCCTTCCGCATGGGCCGGCGGGTTGGCCGCCGCCGCGATGGCGCTGTCGGGGCTGTCCCTGTTGTGGCTGATCCAGTCCGGCAACCACGTCGGCGCGACCGAATACAGGACTGCACGCACTGGCGCGCTTCCCAACATCATCCTCTTCGCCTCCGATGGCGTGAACGCCGACTACATGTCGGCCTACGGTTACGAACGCAGCACGACGCCCAACCTCGATCGCTACCTGGATCGCGCACTGGTCGCGGACAACGCCTTCACGAACTCCGCGTGGACCACGGGCTCGTTGACGTCGATGCTGACGGGCAAGTACCCGGCGACGACCAAGGTGCTGTTCCCGCCTTACACGCTGGAAGGCAAGGATGCCTACGAATCGCTCCCGCGCATCCTGCACGGCCTCGGTTACCGGATCGGGCAGGAAACCGTGCGCTACTACGCCGATGGCCCCGACCTCAATTTCGAGGGTACTTTCGATTACGCCAACGGCCGCGAGGTTCCACGCGACCTCCTCGGCCGATTCTCCCTGGCGCTGCAACACCCGCGGATGCTTGCGGAGGAGGCGGCCCGGAGGCTTTCAGAACGAATCCTGCATTTGGCGTTGATCAGGCCCATGCAGGATGCGCACGCACAGGTGGCCGTGGCCGGCGTCGATCCCGAGGACCTCCCCAGGATCAGGGTCGAAGATGCCGAGCGCATGCAACGCATCGAAAGATTCATGGCCGCTGGTCCGCAACCGTTCTTCGCCCACATCCATCTGCTGGGGACGCATTGCTGCGCCTACCACCCGCCGCGCACGCCGTTCTCGTCGGGGACGTTCGCCACCCGCACCGAGCTGAAGGAAGCGCAACTGGCGGACGCCATCGTCGAATCCGATCGCATGTTCGGGGAAATGATGGACATGCTCGATCGCCGCGGAATGCTTGCGAACACCATCGTGGTGTATACCTCCGACCACAACAATGGCTGGGACGTGCGCGCGCGCGTGCCATTGATCTTCATCTTCCCCAATGGCTCGCACAAGGGGCGCATCGAGGGCAACAGCCAATTGCTGGACGTTGCCCCCACCTTGCTCGATGCGCTTGGCGTCGGCGTGCCCGAGTGGATGGAAGGCGCTTCGCTGCTGGGCACGCCCGTCCGCCACGACCGGCCGATCTACAGCATCTACAAGCTGGGCAAGAAAACCAGGTTCAAGACCGGCAACAACCGCAAACTCGGGAAGATCGAGGCGATCGGGCCGCCCACGTACGGGCTTTCGACCGCCGGATTAGTCGTGTGCCGTCGCTGGTATATCATGCGGATTCAGGATCGCGCAGTCCGTTCGGGCACGATGAAACGGTACCAGGGCGAGTGTGACGGCCATCCGCCGACCAACAATCAAGCCGCGAGAATGATGACGGATCATCTGCAACAGCGCGGGTTCGTCTTTTGAACGGGCATCGTGGAGAGAACGCCATCGCCGCGACCGCAGTCGACACCGGCGGCGACCTGCCCGCGAACCGTTCGCCGGCATCATTCCGCGACCCGGCCGGATTCGTGTTCGTTCGCGACGGCGAACTCTTTCGCCAGGTCAACCTGGCCGGCGCGGCCGCGTACGGGCAGTTGATCGATTCCGGGTTGCATGCCGAACTCGTTTCGCGCGGCTGGCTGGTATCCCATTCGGAAGTCGACGTCGCGGCCTGCGCGCCCGGCGCGCACAAAATCCTGCGGCCCGAGCGCATCGGGTTCATTTCGTATCCCTACGAATGGTCCTTCAGCCAGTTGCAGGATGCGGCGCTGCTCACGCTGGATGCGCAACTGGAGGCGATCGAGCGCGGGATGTCGCTCAAGGACGCATCCGCGTACAACGTGCAGTTCCGCGACGCCAAGCCGGTCCTGATCGACACGCTGTCGTTCGAACCCTACGCCGAAGGCAGGCCCTGGGTCGCCTACCGGCAGTTCTGCCAGCATTTCCTCGCGCCGCTCGCGCTGATGGCGCGCGTCGATATCCGCCTTTCGCAATTGCTCCGCACCAATATCGATGGCGTGCCGCTCGACCTGGCCAGCCGCCTGTTGCCAATTTCCACGCGCGCGCGGCTCGGCCTCGCGATGCACATCCACCTGCATGCCCGCAGCCAGCGTGCCTACGCGCCCACCGACGACGCGGGCGAGCGCGCCGCGCGGGCCAGGGAGCAGGTACGCGTGAGCAAGCGCGGCCTGCTCGGCCTGCTCGGCAGCCTGCGCACGACCGTCGCCAGGCTGGCGTGGAAACCTGCCGGCACCGAGTGGGGCGACTACTACCAGGCGACCAACTACGACGAGGCGGCATTCGACGACAAACACCGGCTGGTCGGCGAATTCCTGTCGATGGCGGCGCCGCGCAGCGTGTGGGACCTCGGCGCCAACACCGGCGTCTTCAGCCGCATCGCGAGCCGCGCCGGCGCCGATACCGTGGCCTTCGACATCGATCCGGCCGCGGTCGAACGCAATTACCGCCAAGCCCGCCATGAAGGCGGGAAGCAGCCGTTGCCGCTGCTGCTCGACCTCACCAACCCGAGCCCCGGGCTCGGCTGGGCCGGGACCGAACGCGATTCGCTGGCGGCGCGCGGACCGGTCGATTGCGCGATGGCGCTGGCGCTGATCCACCACATCGCCATCTCCAACAACGTTCCGCTCGCCCGGGTCGCGGACTACCTGGCTTGCCTGTGCCGGCATCTCGTCATCGAGTTCGTGCCGAAGGAGGACAGCCAGGTGAAGCGGTTGCTGAGCTCGCGCGAAGACATCTTCGGCGATTACGACCAGCGCAGCTTCGAAGCGGCGTTTTCCGCCCGCTTCGACGTCCTGCGCGCGGAGCCGGTGCAAGGCACGCACCGGACGCTTTACCTGATGGCCACGAAGTAACGCAAGGAAACGACATGTCCAATACCTGCAAATTGCTGGCTGCGCTGGCCCTGTTCCTCGTCCTGACCGGCCCGGCCTACGCCTACATCGACCCCAGTTCCGGCAGCATGGTCCTGCAGGGCATCATCGCCGGCATCGCCGCGATCGCCGTCACCGCGAAACTGTGGTGGCACCGCCTGCTCGTGCTGCTCGGCATCCGCAAGCGCACGCTGAAGCCCGGCGCGAAGCCCGAGGCCGGAAAGGACGACAAGGGCTCCTGAACCATGCAAGATCCCGCCGCCATGTTCCCGGGGATGTGGGGGTGGATGCGCACGTTGTGCACGTGGCTCCTCGACCTGCTGCAGTTCCTGGCGGGCACCACCGGCAACTGGGGCGTGGCGATCATCCTGCTCGCGTTACTGGTGCGCCTCGCGTTGTATCCGTTCGCGCGCCGGGCGTTGCGGGAGCAGAAGCGCTTCAACGAAACCCAGCAGACCCTCAAGCCGCTACTCGCCGACATCAAGGCGCGCTATCGCGGCGGCGAACAAGCCGAACACATCGAGGAACTTTACCGCGCGCACGGGGTCAGTCCGGCGGCGGGGATGAAGCCCCTGCTGCTGGTCCTGCTGCAGTTGCCGATCCTCATCGCGCTGTTCCAGATCCTGCTGCATGCGCCCGACCTCAAGGGGGCCGGCTTCCTCTGGATCGACGACCTGTCGCAGCCCGATCGCCTGGCGCCGCTGGGGATGTCGCTGCCCTGGTTCGGGTCGTACCTGAACATCCTGCCCTTCGCACTGGCCGCAAGCACGATGGTCGGCGCGTTCTTCATTCCCGGCGAGCGCGACCGCGCCGCGATGCGCAAGGTCGCGTGGGCCAGTACTGCGATGGCACTGGTCTTCTTCGTGCTGTTCTATTCCTTCCCCGCCGGGCTGGTGCTGTACTGGACCGCCACGAACCTGCTCGCCGCAGGCCACCAGGCGTTGGTTGCCCGACGCGCGAAATAGAAGCGATTCGGCCGGAACCGCCATTCATGCCAGCGCTGCACCCATCCGTGCCCTGCCGTACGTTCAACGCCCGCGTTAAGCTTGCCGGATGCGATTGACGCACTGGATCGACGGCAAACCGACGCAGCCCGGCAACGGGCGCTGGCTGGACGTGTTCGAGCCGGCCACGGGCCAGGCGTTCGCACAGGTCGCCGACGGCGACGCGAAGGATGTCGAAGCCGCGGTCGCGGCCGCGCGCAATGCCTTTCCCACGTGGTCGTCCTTGTCGAACAGCGAACGCGGGCGCTGGCTCCGCCGCCTCGCCGACGCGCTCGAAGCGCGGCTCGAGGACGTGGCCCGCGCCGAGGCCCGCGACGGCGGCAAGCCGATCACGCTTGCGCGCAATGTCGAAATCCCGCGCGCGATTTCCAACCTGCGCTTCTTCGCCGACGCGGCGACGCAATTCTCCAGCGAATCGCACCACGGCGAAGCCGGCCTGAACTACACCCTGCGCCAGCCGCTGGGCGTGGTCGGCACCATTTCGCCGTGGAACCTGCCGCTGTACCTGTTCACCTGGAAGATCGCGCCGGCGCTGGCCGCGGGTAATACCGTCGTCGCGAAACCATCCGAAATCACCCCGCACAGCGCGACCCTGCTCGGCGAAATCGCCGCGGGCATCGGATTCCCCGCCGGCGTGCTGAACATCGTGCACGGGCGCGGCCCTGCGGTCGGCGAAGCCATCGTCGCGCACGCGGACACCAAAGCGATCAGCTTCACCGGCAGCACCGCGGTCGGTCGCCGCATCGCCGGCATCGCCGCGCCGATGCTGAAGAAGCTGTCGCTGGAACTCGGCGGCAAGAATCCCACGCTGGTCTTCGCCGATTCCGACTGGCGCGCGAACCTCGACGTGCTCGTCCGCTCGATCTTCCAGAACGCCGGGCAGATCTGCCTGTGCGGTTCGCGCGTGCTGGTCGAACGCGGCATCTACGCCGAAGTCCGCGACGCGCTGGTCGAACGCGCGCTGGCCCTGCGCATCGGCGATCCGCTGGACGAAGGCACGCAACTCGGGCCGCTGGCCTCGCAGGCGCAGTACGACAAGGTGCTCGCGGCGATCCAGCGCGCACGCGACGAAGGCGGCAACGTCCTCTGCGGCGGCAACGCGATCGAACGCGACGGCTGGTACGTCGCGCCGACGCTGGTCGATGGCCTCGGCCCGGAGTGCGCGACCAACCGCGAGGAAATCTTCGGCCCGGTCGCGACCTTGCAGCCGTTCGATACCGACGACGAGGCGCTGGCGCTGGCGAACGCCGGCGACTACGGCCTCGCCGCGTCGGTGTGGACCCGCGACCTGAATCGCGCGCACCGGCTCGCCGCCGACCTTCGCACCGGCATCGTCTGGATCAACACCTGGCTGATGCGCGACCTGCGCACGCCCTTCGGCGGCATGGGCCAATCGGGCCTGGGCCGCGAAGGCGGGCTCGAGGCGATGCGTTTCTTCACCGAACCCCGCAACGTAGGAATCGCCCTCTGATGCCGACCCTCGACGCACTGTTGCGCAACAACCGCGAGTGGGCCGAACGCATTTCGCGCGAGGATCCCGGTTTCTTCGAACGCCTGTCCAAGCAGCAGGCGCCGAATTACCTGTGGATCGGCTGCTCGGACTCGCGCGTGCCGGCGAACCAGGTGGTGGACATTCCCCCGGGCGAGGTGTTCGTCCACCGCAACATCGCCAATGTCGTGGTGCACACCGACCTCAACTGCCTGTCGGTGATCCAGTTCGCGGTCGACGTGCTCAAGGTCGAGCACATCCTCGTCGTCGGCCACTATGGCTGCGGCGGCGTGCACGCGGCGCTGCACGGAACCCGCGTCGGACTCGCCGACAACTGGATCCGCCATGTCGCCGATGTCGCCGGCAAGCACCATGGCGTGCTCGAGGCCATGGGCGACCCGGAACTGCAGCACGACCGCCTGTGCGAGCTCAATGCGCTGGAGCAGGTGGCGAACGTCTGCCAGACCACCATCGCCCGCGATGCCTGGGCGCGCGGGCAGAAACTGGTCGTGCACGGCTGGGTGTACACGCTGCGCGACGGGCGCGTGCACGACCTCGGCCTGAATGTCGCCGCCTCCGACCAGCTCGAACCGCAGTACGCGGCCGCGCTGGAACGCATCCGCAGCGACCGGGAGGATCGCTGATGTCCGATGCCATCCACGCCTCGGGTGCGCCGAAAGCCGTCGGCCATTACCCGCACGCCCGCCGCGTCGGCAAGCTGCTGTTCCTGTCCGGGATCGGCCCGCGCGACCCGGCGACGAACGCGATTCCCGGCAACGAATATTTCGCCGACGGCCGCGTCAGCCGCTACGACATCGCCGCGCAGGCGAAGGCGGTGTTCGCCAACGTGCGCGCGGTGCTGGAAGCCAGCGGCGCGCGCTGGGAAGACCTGGTCGATGTCACCGTCTTCCTGACCGACATGGAACGCGATTTCGCCGCGTACAACGCAGCCTGGGCGGAACATTTCCCCGATCCGGCCAACGCACCCTGCCGCACCACGCTGGGCATCACCGCGCTGCCGACGCCGATCGCGATCGAGCTGAAATGCGTGGCCGTCGCGAAGGAGTGAGCCGATGCTGCCGAACCCGATCAACCTGCAGGCCTGGATCGACGAACACCGCCACCTGCTGAAGCCGCCGGTCGGCAACAAGTGCATCGTCGACGACGATTACATCGTGATGGTGGTCGGCGGGCCGAACGCGCGCACCGATTACCACTTCGAGGATGGCCCGGAGTGGTTCTACCAGCTCGAGGGCGAGATGGTGCTTCGCATCCAGGAAGACGGCGCCGCGCGCGACATCCCGATCCGCGCCGGCGAGATGTTCTACCTGCCGCCGCACGTGCCGCATTCGCCGCAGCGCATGCCGGGCAGCGTCGGGCTGGTGATCGAGCGCAAGCGGCTCGAACACGAAGACGACGCGCTGATGTGGTTCTGCGTGAATTGCAACCACAAGCTGTACGCGGAATTCTTCCACCTGGTCGACATCGAGCAGGATTTCTTCCGCGTGTTCGAAAGGTTCTACCGCGACGATGCGCTGCGCACCTGCGCGCAATGCGGCACGGTCAACCCGCGGCCGACGCGCTACGAACTCGACGCGAAGTCCGAAGCGGACATCACCTGACCTCGTGCGCGTCCTGCGCACCCTCACCGATTTCCGCCCGCGCGACGTGCCGTGGCGGGTGGCGCTGCGCAACACCCTGGCCGTGGTCGCGCCGCTGGCCATCGGCATCGCCACCGGGCACCAGGCCGCCGGCCTCGGCGTCAGCAGCGGCGCGCTCAACACCATGTTCAGCGACCAGCCCGGGCCGTACCGCCTGCGCATGGCGCGCATGCTCGCCGCGGCCTTCGGCGCCGGACTGGCCGCGCTGGTCGGCATCCTCGTCGGCACGTCCACGCCGTGGCTGCTGCTGGCGGTGCTCGCGTTCTCCTCGGTCGGCGGCATGCTGGTGGCACTGGGACCGATGGCCGCGCGGGTCGGTCTGACCAGCCTGATCGTGCTCCTGATCACCGCCGACATGCGCCTTCCGGCGGCGGCGGCGCCGGGCGTGGCCGGGGCCATCCTCGGCGGTGGCCTGCTGCAGATGCTGTTCGCATTGGCCGCGTGGCCCTTGCAGCGCTATCGCCCCGAACGCTTCGCACTGGCCTCGGTGCTGGAACAACTGGCGCAGGCGGCACGCTCGCCGAGCGACAGCAGCGCACCGCCACCGGCCTCGCAGGCCGCGAGCGACGCGGTCGAAACCCTGCATGGCGAATACCGCGCGCGCGGCATCGCGGTGCAGGCGTTCCGCGTGCTCGCCGATACCTGCGAACGCGCGCGGGTGGAACTGGTGACGCTCGGCGACATCGGCCTGCGCATCGCCGACGCCGCCCTGCGCGAACGCCTGCACGCGGTCACCGCCGCCTGCGCCGACGTGCTCGACGCGCTCGCCGAAGGCATGCGCCGCGCGCAACCGGTCGCCGCCGATCCGCTGCTCGATGCGTATGCGAGCGCGGTTTCCCGATTCGCCGGCGCGGCCAGCGGCGAACTGCCCGCGCGCGACCGGCGCCTGGCGCGCATCGCGCTCGTCCGCGCCCAGGGCCTCGGCGGACAGTTGCGCGCCCTCGCCCGCAACAGCGCGCTGGCGAGCAGCCGCGGCGAAATCGCCGCGCGCGAGGCCGAAGCGCGGCTGCCGGCGGCACTGCGCCCCGCGGATCCGCGCAACATCCTGCGCGCCAACCTCAATCTGTCGTCGGTGGCGCTGCGCCATGCGCTGCGCTGCACTGTGTGCGTCGTGCTTTCGGTCGTGGTGGAACGCGCGCTGGCGATCCCGCACGGCGTATGGCTGCCGATGACCGCGGCGATCGTGCTCAAGCCCGATTTCGGCGGCACCCTGCGCTTCGGCGTGCTGCGCACGCTTGGCACGTTCGCCGGCCTGCTCGTCGCCAGCGTGCTGATCCATTACGGCATGGACAGCGCGCCGGCCAAGTTGTTGCTGATGGCGCTGCTCTGCCTGGGTTTCCGGCTGTACGCGCAGGCGAACTACGCGCTCGCGGTCGCGCTGCTCACCGGCCTGCTGGTGCTGCTGTTCTCGTTCGAAGGCGTGGCACCGGCCGAGGCGCTGGAGATGCGCATCATCGCGACCGTGCTCGGCGCGGCGCTGGCGTTGTGCGCCTACCTCGCGTGGCCGACGTGGGAAAGCGAACGCGTACAGCCGGCGCTGGCGAAGCTGATCGAATGCTACCGGCGGCACCTGCGCGTGCTGCACGCCGGCGACATGGCCGCGCTGCACGAAACCCGCAACGCCGCGCGCGCCGCGCGCACCAACATGCTCGCCTCGCTGGAACGCCTGCGCGCGGATCCGCGTAGCGCGCAGGGCCGGCGCACGGTGGAACGCGCCGAATCGCTGCTGTCGAACGCGAACCGGTTGATCCGCGCGGTGATCCCGATCGAGGCCATGCTGATCGACGGCGCGAAGCTGCCCGCGCTGTCCGAATTCGATCGCTTCGCCGGCGACGTGGATGCCGCGCTGGGCGCGATCGTCGTCGCCCTGCGCAGCGGCAAGCCGCTGCAGCATGCGTCCCTGCGCCCGGCCGAACGCGCGCTGGCCGCGCGCCTCCGAACCGACGACGGCGACGATGCGGTGGACGCCGCGCTGGCCGATGCCTGCGACCGCATCGCCGACAGCATCGACAGCCTGGCCCACCTTTTGCGCGAAACGCCCGCCACGACCGCGGTCCCGGCGGCGGCCGGGTAAACTCACGCCATGCTCAAGATCGACACCCACGCCCACTACCTGCCGCGCGACTGGCCGGACCTCGCCGCGAAATACGGCGACAACCGCTTCCCGGTGATCCACCACGGCGACGACGGCCGCCACCGCATCTACAAGGACGGCAAGTTCTTCCGCGAGATCTGGCCCAAGACCTGGGACCCGCGGATCCGCATCGACGACTACGCCAAGTTCGGCGTGCAGGTGCAGGTGCTGTCGACCGTGCCGGTGATGTTCAGCTACTGGGCCAAGCCGCACCAGGCGCTGGAACTGCACCGCTCGCTCAACGACCACATGGCCGGGACCTGCCGCGAGTTCCCGCGCCACTACGCCGGCATCGGCACGGTGCCGTTGCAGTCGCCCTCGCTCGCCGTGCGCGAACTCGAGCGCTGCATGGACGAACTCGGCCTGCAGGGCGTGCAGATCGGTTCGCACGTCGGCGAATGGAACCTGGACGCGCCGGAGCTGTTCGAATTCTTTCAGGCCGCGAGCGATCTCGGCGCGGCGATCCTGGTGCATCCCTGGGACATGATGGGCACCGATTCGATGCCCAAGTACTGGCTGCCGTGGCTGGTCGGGATGCCGGCGGAACAGTCGCGCGCGGCCTGTTGCCTGGTGTTCGGCGGCGTGCTGGAACGCCTGCCGAAGCTGAAGGTCTGCCTCGCCCATGGCGGCGGCAGTTTCCCCTACACCATCGGCCGCATCGAGCATGGCTTCAACATGCGCCCGGACCTGGTCGCCACCGACAATTTCCGCAATCCGCGCGAGTATCTACAGCGCCTGTATTTCGATTCATGGGTCGCGGACGACGCGGCGCTGCGCTACCTGCTCGAAACCTGCGGTGCGGACCGGGTGATGCTCGGCACCGACTATCCGTTCCCGCTCGGCGAACAGACGCCGGGCGAAGGCATCGAACGGCTGCAACTCGAAGCGAGCGAACGCGAGCGGCTGTACCACGGCACCGCGCTGGAATGGATGGGCCTGCCCGAGTCGAGGTTTGCGTGATGTTTTTGGCCGCGGATCAGAGCGGATGGACGCGGATCACGCTGAAAGAAGGCTTTTCCTTCCCAATCCGGTTTTATCCGCGTCGATCCGTGGCAAAGGCTTTTCAATCCCGATGACCAACCTTCTCTCCGACGAATACGCGCAGGTTCTCGACGCCGCCGATCCGCTGCGCGCGTTCCGCGACGAATTCCACTTGCCGCTGCACGACGGCAAGCCGCAGGCCTATTTCGTCGGCAATTCGCTGGGACTGCAGCCGAAGGGCGCGCGCGCCCACGTCGAGGAAGTGCTGGACAAGTGGGCGACCGAAGCCGTCGAAGGCCATTTCACCGGCGAAGCGGCGTGGATGCCCTACCACGAGCGGGTGCGCGACGGACTCGCGCGCGTGGTCGGCGCGCAGCCGCCCGAAGTGGTGGCGATGAACTCGCTGACCACGAACCTGCACCTGATGCTGGTGAGTTTCTATCGCCCCACGCGTGAACGGCCGCTGCTGCTGATGGAAGCCGGCGCGTTTCCGTCCGACCGCTACGCGCTGGAATCGCAGGTGCGTTTCCACGGTTACGATCCGGCCGAGGCCTTGATCGAGGTCGAACCCGACGGCGAGGACGGCACGTTCTCGATGGCCGCGATCGAGCGCGCCATCGCGCAACACGGTCCGCGACTCGCATGCATCGTCTGGCCCGGCGTGCAGTACCGCACCGGACAGGCCTTCGACCTGGAGGAAATCGCGCGGCTCGGGCACGCCGCCGGCGCGACCGTGGGTTTCGACCTCGCGCATGCGGTCGGCAACCTGCCGCTGCAGTTGCACGACAGCAATGCCGACTTTGCAGTGTGGTGCCACTACAAGTACATGAACTCCGGGCCCGGAGCGGTCGCCGGCTGCTTCGTGCACGAACGCCACGCACGCACGGATCGCCCGCGCTTCGCCGGCTGGTGGGGCAACGACACCTCGGTGCGCTTCAAAATGGGGCCGCGATTCGACCCGACGCCCGGCGCCGACGGCTGGCAGTTGTCGAATCCGCCGATCCTCGGCGTCGCGCCGCTGCGCGCGTCGCTGGAACTGTTCGACCGCGCGACCTTGCCCGCGCTGCGCGCCAAGTCGGGAAAACTCACCGGCTACCTCGAAGCGTTGATCGACGCAGGGCTGCGCGACGTGCTGCAGGTCGTCACTCCACGCGATCCGGCGCAGCGCGGCTGCCAGTTGTCGATCCGCGTGGTCGGCGGGCGCGAGCGCGGACGCGCCTTGTTCGACCACCTCGGTGCGCGCGGGGTGCTCGGCGACTGGCGCGAACCGGACGTGATCCGCGTTTCGCCGGTGCCGCTGTACAACACTTTCGCCGATGTGCTGCGCTTCGCGCGCAGCGTGCAGGATTGGCGCGATGGAAAATAATCGTCATGCCCGCGCCGCTTTTGACAGCCGAATGGCTGCCCAACGCGGGCATCGCGCTGACTTTTGACAAGGCACGGCAAAATCAAAATGGATCCCGGCTTTCGCCGGGATGAAGAGCCAAAAAATGCGCGGACCCGAAGGAAAGTCTTTGACCATCGTCGGCGGCGGCCTCGCCGGCGCGCTGCTTGCCGCCCTGCTCGCGCAGCGCGGCTGGTCGGTGGACGTGTACGAACGCCGCGGCGATCCGCGCGTGCATGGCTACGCCGGCGGGCGTTCGATCAACCTCGCCCTGGCCGAGCGCGGCCTGCATGCGCTGCGCCAGGCCGATGCGAACCGCGCGGTGATGAAGCAGGCGGTGATGATGCGCGGGCGCTTCGTGCATCCGCTGCACGGCGAGCCGGGACTGCAGCGCTACGGCCGCGACGATTCCGAGGTGATCTGGTCGATCAATCGCGGAGAACTCAACATCGTCCTGCTGGACGTCGCCGAATCGTACGGCGCGCGCCTGCACTTCGACCATGGCCTGCAGCACGCGGACTTCGACGCCGGGCTGGCGACCTTCAGCGGCAACGGGATCGAGACCGTGCGCCCTTTCCATGCGCTGGTCGGCGCGGATGGCGCCGGATCCAGCGTGCGCATGGAGATGGCGAAGGTCGCGCCGCTGGGTGAACGCACCGAATGGCTGGACCACGGCTACAAGGAGCTGGAAATCCCGCCGACGCCCTCCGGCGATTTCCGCCTCGAGCCGAACGCGCTGCACATCTGGCCGCGCGGTCACTACATGTGCATCGCCCTGCCCAACGACGAGCGCACCTTCACCGTGACCCTGTTCATGCCGCACAAGGGCGACTACCCGAGCTTCGAGCTGGTCGAATCCGCGGACCAGGCGCAGGCGCTGTTCGAACGCGACTTCCCCGACGCGGTGCCATTGATCCCCAACTTGCGCCACGATTACGAGGCCAACCCGACCGGCATGCTCGCGACCTTGTATCTCGACCGCTGGCACCTCGACGGCCGCGCGGTGCTGATCGGCGACGCCGCGCACGCGATGGTGCCGTTCCACGGCCAGGGCATGAACTGCGCGTTCGAGGATTGCGTCGCGCTGGCCGATGCGCTGGAACGCGCGCCGTCGCGAGCCGAGGCCTTCGCCGCGTTCCAGGCGCAGCGCAAGCCGGATGCGGAAGCGATCCAGCAGATGGCGCTCGAAAACTACATCGAGATGCGCGACAAGGTGGACGATTCCGCCTACCTGTTGCAGCGCCAGCTCGAGCTCGCGCTGCAGGAACGGCATCCGGGCCGCTTCGTGCCGCATTACGCGATGGTCAGCTTCATGCGCATTCCCTACTCCATCGCCCTGCATCGCAGCGAGGTGCAGCGCGGAATCCTCGAACGGGCCACGCAAGGGCAGTCATCGCTGGATGGCATCGACTGGGCCGCGGTCGATGCCGATGTGCTGGCGCGATTGCCGCTCCTGTAGGGGCGACCGATCGGTCGCCCCTACAATGGCTGCATGACCACCACCTTCCTCTTCTACGACCTCGAAACCTTCGGCGCCGACCCGAGGCGAACCCGCATCGCGCAATTCGCGGCGATCCGCACCGATGCCGAACTCGACGAGATCGAGGAGCCGGTCAGCTTCTTCGTCAAACCGGCCGACGACCTGTTGCCGGCACCGGTCGCGACGCTGATCACCGGCATCGCGCCGCAGGACGCGCTGCGCGATGGCGTGAACGAAGCCGCGGCGTTCGCGCGCATCAACGACGAGATGGCGCGGCCCGGGACCTGCAGCGCAGGCTACAACTCGCTGCGCTTCGACGACGAATTCGTGCGCCATGGCCTGTACCGCGACTTTTACGATCCCTACGAACGCGAATGGCGCGGCGGCAATTCGCGCTGGGACCTGCTCGACGCGCTGCGGCTGATGCATGCGCTGCGGCCGGAAGGCATCGCCTGGCGAGCGCGCGCGGACGGCGGCGGCACCAGCTTCAAGCTCGAACACCTGGCCGAGGACAACGGCCTGCGCATCGGCGACGCGCACGAGGCGCTATCCGACGTGCGCGCCACGGTCGGGCTCGCGCGGCTGTTCCGTGGCGCGCAACCACGCCTGTGGGACTACGCGTTGAAACTGCGCGACAAGCGCTTCGCCGGCACGCTGCTGGACACGACCGCGATGTCGCCGCTGCTGCATGTGTCGCAACGCTACCCGGCCAGCCGCATGAGCGCGGCGCCGGTGGTTCCGCTGGCGCGGCATCCGCGCATCGACGGGCGCGTGATCGTGTTCGACCTCGCGTCCGATCCGGAATCGCTGCTGGACTTCGACGCCGAAACGATCCTGTCGCGCATGTACCTGCGCCGCGACCAGCTCGGCGAAGGCGAAGGCGAAGGGCGCATCGCGCTCAAGGAAGTGCACCTCAACAAATGCCCGGCGCTGGTGGCATGGGACCACCTGCGCGACGCGGATTTCGAACGCCTCGGCATCGACCCGGCCGAAGCCGAAGCGCGCGCCGCGCGCCTGCGCACCGCCGGCCCGGCGCTGGCGGAGAAACTGCGCAAGGTCTACGCCGCCGAACGCGAGCGCGAACCGGCCGACGTCGATGCCGCGTTGTACGACGGCTTCATCGACGATGGCGACCGCCGCCTGTTCCCGCAGGTGCGCAGCACCCCGCCGGAAGCGCTCGGACTCGCGCATTTCGCGTTCCGCGACCCGCGCCTGCCGGAATTGCTGTTCCGCTACCGCGCGCGCAACTGGCCGGCGACCTTGTCGGCAGGGGAACGCGCGCGCTGGGACGCTTACCGCCGCGAACGCCTGCTTGCGGATTCGGGCCTGTCCGAATCCACCCTGCCCGCCTTCTTCGCCGAGATCGAAACCCTGCGCGGCGAACACCCCGGCGACGATGCGAAACTCGCGCTGCTCGGCCGGCTCGAAGCCTGGGGCCGCGACATCGAGGCCTCGTTGCGATGACCACGTATTTCAGCGACGCCAGCTTCAAATTCCTGCGCGGCCTCGCCCGCCACAACGAACGTGCCTGGTTCCTGGCGCACAAGGCCGAATACGACGCCGCGGTGCGCGAGCCGTTCCTGCGCCTGCTCGGCGACCTGCAACCGGCGCTGGCCGCGATCAGCGATCACTACCGGGCCGAACCGAAGACCGTCGGCGGATCGCTGTTCCGCATCCATCGCGACACCCGTTTTTCCGGCGACAAGACGCCGTACAAGGACTGGCAGGGCGCGCGCCTGTTCCATGCGCGGTCGCGCCAGTCCGAGGCGCCGTCGTTCTACATCCACCTGCAGCCGGGCGAAAGCTTCGTCGCCGGCGGCATCTGGCATCCGTCCACGCCGGCGCTGCGGCGCATCCGCCAGTTCATCGTCGACAATCCCGGCGGCTGGCAGGCCGCGGCGCACGCGCCCGCGTTCCGCCGCCGCTTCGATCTCGAAAGCGAGGACATGCTGGTACGCAACCCGCCCGGCTTTCCCGCCGATTTCCGCTTCATCGACGACCTGCGCCACAGGAACTTCGTCGGCGTGCGCAGCATCGACGATGCGACCATGGCCGGCCCGCGCCTGCGCGCGACCCTGGAAAAGGACCTGCAGGCGCTGGCGCCGCTGGTGGATTATCTTTGCGCAGCGCTGGACCTGGAGTTCTGACATGAAGAAGTGGCTGGCCGCACTGGCGGTCGTGCTGGTGCTGTTGCTCGGTTATGGCGTCGCCGGCCCCTACCTCGCGATCCGCGGGATCCATTCCGCGATCGAGGCGCGCGATCCGAACAAGCTCGAACGCCACGTCGACTTCCCGACCCTGCGCGCAAACGTGCGCGCCAAGGTCGCGAAGCGCCTGCTCGCCAGCGCGACCTCGCCGTCCGGCCGCGTCGTCGGCGACGACCTCGGCCGTACCCTGATCGGCAGGATCAGCGACAAGGCGGTCGACGCGATGGTCTCGCCCACGGGCATCGCCCTGTTGCTCGAAGGGCGTGCGCTCGCGCACCGCGCGACCGGCACCGGCCCGGGCATCGGCGAAAAGGACGATGCCGCCGACCCGCTGTTGCATGCGAAGACCCGGTTCGAATCGCCCTCGCGCTTCACCGCGACGGTCGACAGCGCCGAGGGCCGGCCGGTGGTGTTCGTGTTCGAACGCCACTGGTTGAGCTGGAAGCTCAGCGACATCCGCCTGCCGGGCTGAGCGCCGGATTAGTCGTTGGCGATGCCGTGCGGCACGTGCCCGGCGGCGACGTGCCGGCGCGCGGATTCGATGTTGTGCTGCGAATCGTCGAAGAAGATGTCGGCGCCGAAGGCCTCGAGGAAGGCGCCCTTGTCGCGGCCGCCGAGGAACAGCGCCTCGTCCAGGCGCACGCCCCATTCGCGCAGGGTGCGGATCACCCGCTCGTGCGCCGGCGCCGAGCGCGCGGTGACCAGCGCGGTGCGGATCGGCGCCGCATCGCCGGGCGGGAACGCGTCCTGCAGCCGGTGCAATGCATCGAGGAAGCCGCGGAACGGCCCGCCCGACAGCGGTTCATGCGCCTTCTCGCGCTCGTGCGCGCCGAAGGCCTCGATCCCATGCGCGCGCGACACGCGCTCGCCCTCGTCGCCGAAGATCACCGCGTCGCCGTCGAAGGCGATGCGAAGTTGCGCGTGCTGCGGTTCGCTCGCTTTCGCCGGAAGGATCGTCGCGGCGGCGATGCCGGCATCCAGCGCGCGGCGGACGGATTCGGGATTCGCCGACAGGAACAATTGCGCGCCGAAGGGCTTGATGTAGGGCCACACCGGCGCGCCCGAGGTGAAGGTGGCGCGGCGGATGTCCAGGCCGTGGTGCTGGATGGAATTGAAGATGCGCAGGCCGGTGTCGGCGGAATTGCGCGACAGCAGGATGACTTCCACCTGCGGCGCACCCTGCGGCGCGATCGCGTTCAACGCAAGCAGCTTGCGCACGAGCGGGAACGCCACGCCCGGCGCCAGCGGCTCGTCCTCGCGGGCGCGCTGGTGGGCGCGGAACGCCTCCACGCCCTCACGTTCGAACAGACCGTGGCTGTCCTCCATCGCGAACAGCGCCCGCGAGGTGATGGCGACGACGAGCGGCTGCGGGGTCGAAGCGGCTTCCATGCGCGCATTGTGCCGCGCGAGGGTCGCAACGCGTGCGACCCGGGATCATCCGATCAGGCGCGGCCGCCGCGTCCCCGGCCCTGCCGCTTCTGCCCGTCCTTGCGCTGCGGCGTTCCGGCATGCGCATGCGCGCTGCGATCCTGCGGCTTGCCGTGCGCACGGTGCGCCGGCTTGCGCGGCGGACGCTGGCCACCGGTCGGGCGCTGGCCGCCGTTCTTGGGAATCGGCGCATCGAGGCGGATCGGCTTGCTCGGCGCATAGCCGGCGACCGTGTCCATGACGATCTCGGCGTTCAACATGCGCTGGATCTGGCGCAGCAGGCCGCCTTCTTCGGGCGACACCAGCGACAGCGCCTCGCCGCTCGCGCCGGCGCGGCCGGTACGACCGATGCGGTGGATGTAGTCCTCGGCCACCATCGGCAGGTCGTGGTTGATCACCAGCGGCAATTGCGGGATGTCGAGGCCGCGCGCGGCGACGTCGGTGGCCACCAGCACGCGCACCCTGCCGGCCTTGAACGCGTCGAGCGCCTTCTGCCGCTGCGCCTGGCTCTTGTTGCCGTGGATCGCGGCCGCCTTCAGGCCCGCGTCCTCCAACTGTTCGGCGAGGCGGTTGCAGCCGTGCTTGGTCTTGCCGAACACCAGCACCTGGTCGGCGTGACGCCGGCTGAGGATCTCGATCAGCAGCTCGCGTTTGCGCGCGCCGTCGACCGGATGCGCGCGGTGCACGATGGTCTCGGCGATGGTGTTGCGCGCGCTCACCTGCACCTGCTGCGGGTTGCGCATGAACTCCATCGCCAACGCCTTGATCTGGTCCTCGAACGTGGCCGAGAACAGCAGCGTCTGCCGGTCCTTCGGCACGCGGTTGACGACGCGCTTGATCGCGGGCAGGAACCCCATGTCGAGCATGCGGTCGGCTTCGTCGAGGACGAGGATTTCGATCGCGTCGAGCTTGGCGGTGCCGCGTTCGATGTGATCGAGCAGGCGGCCCGGGCAGGCGACGACGATGTCGGTGCCGCGACGCAGGCTGTCGATCTGCGGCTGCATGCCGGCGCCGCCGAACAGCGTGGTCACGCCCAGGCGCAGGCCGCGGCCGTAGGTCTTGAGGCTGTCGGCGACCTGCACCGCCAGCTCACGCGTGGGCACCAGCACCAGCGCGCGCGGCTTGCGCGGGCCGTTGGCCGGCGTCTGCTTCGCGAGGCGCTGCAGCAGCGGCAGGCCGAACGCGGCGGTCTTACCGGTGCCGGTCTGCGCGCCGCCGAGCACGTCGCGGCCGCCCAGCACCAGCGGAATGGCCTGGGCCTGGATGTCGGTGGGCTGCGTGTAGCCGGCTTCGGCCAGGGTGCGCAGCAGCGCGGGCGAAAGCCCGAGGGTTTCGAATGTCATGTTGGGAATGTCCTTCGTTGCGTCCGCATGGGCGAGTCCACGGGCTCGAAAGCCGGCAGATGCGCGAATTGCGGGTTGGCCCGGAGCGTTCCCTTGGAACCGCGCTGCGGGCGTTGTTTTGACGGCGCCGGATGCTCCGGGCCGTGTCTGCGCGACGAAAGGCGTGCGGGATAAAAAGGCCGCAGGCTTCGAATCCTTGCGATTCGACCGGCGGCAGGCTTACCTGAGGAAACGGATCAGCCGTGCGCGAACGGAGCGCACTGTACGCGAAAGCGGGCGGCCACGCCAGCCGAGCGGCCTTGTCCCCCGGTTTTGCTACCGCGACAGGTAACGCGCGAGCGCGAACTGCACGCCCTTCGGCGTCGGGTAGTACGCCTGAAACCCGACGGCGACGATCCGTCCGTCGGGTTGCAGCGCCGCGCCGTATGCGCCGCCGTTGAGGTCGCCGAACGAGGTGCGCACGCGGCCGGCGATGCCGAAGGTCGGATCCAGCGCACCGTTGGCGTTCAGCCGTGCGAGCAGGAAGTCCGAATCGGAAGATTCGCTGTCGGCGAAACCCACGAGCACGATCCTGCCGTCGCCTTGCAGCAGCGCGCGGTTGGCGAACTGGCAGCAACTGCCGAAGCTGACCTGCACCTTTCCATCGCCGCCGAACGCGGTGTCGAGCGCGCCATCGGGGAGATAGCGCACCGCCGCGAAATTCTCGTGGATGCCACTGGTCCGGATCGCGAAGCCGGCGGCGACGATGCTGCCGTCCGGCTGCAGCGCCGCGGTGCGCGCGCGATCGAAGCCACGGGCGAAATCGGTGCTGACCTTGCCGCCCGCGCCGAACGCGGGGTCGAGCTGTCCGTTCGCGAGGTAGCGCGCCGCCGCGAAGTCGTAATCGGTCAGCCGGTCGCGCGAGGAACCCACGACGACGATGCGGCCGTCCGGCCGGATCAACACGGCGAAGGCGTCGTCGTTCAGGCGCTCGAAATCGGTCGTGATCTGGCCGCCGCTACCGAAACCGAAGTCCGGCGAGCCATTGGAATCGTAGCGTGCGATCGCGAAGTCGGTGTCGGAGTTGGCTTCGCTGGAGAAATCCACGTAGTCGGTGCCGGCCGCGAGGATTTTCCCGTCGGGTTGCAGCGCCAGCGCGGATGCATAGCTGCCGTGCGGGAACACCGTGGTGACGATGCCGCCGTCGCCGAAGCCGGCGTCGAGCGAACCGTCGGGGTTGTAGCGCGCAAGCTCCATGTTGCCGAGGAAGACGAACAGCGGGAATGCCCCGCCTGCGACCAGGATCTTGCCATCGGGTTGCACCAGCACCGACGAGGCCACGGCGGCGAGCCCGGGGAAGTCGGTGGTCACGCGTCCGTTGGTGCCGAAGCTCGCATCGAGCGAACCGTCGGCGTTGTAGCGCGCGATCGCGAAGTCTTCGTCGGAATAGTCGTTGTTGGTGTACGTCGTGCCCACGACCACGAGCTTGCCGTCGGCCTGCAGCGCAATGGCATTCGCGATGTCGGTGCTGAGGTTGAAATCGGTGACCACCCGGCCGCCTGAGCCGAACGACGGGTCGAGGCCACCGGGCGCGGCGTGCGTGGTATTGGCGAGCGCGAACAGCGCAAGGGTGACCGCAGGCGCGAGGAGTCGCATGACAGCTCTCCATCTCCACCGCTGGCTTCCAAGGCGGGTCGGCACGCGGCGGAACCGGCCACCGGGCGAAAATACCACCCGGCGCGAGGAAGGTTCACGGACACGTTCGCGAACGCCGTCCACAGTGCGATTACGACGACGAGCGGTCGGGATCGGAAGCGGTTTTCAGGTGTTCGTCGATGGCGGGTCGAGACCCGCCTACAGTCTTTGCGCGAATGCGCGGGAAGTCGCCAGCTTGTCAAGACAAAGTTAGTGACTCTTGGTCCAGATCACGCCGTCCCGTGTATGGATTCCATCGACGGTCATAGCCATCCGGCACAAGTTGGCGTCCACACGCATTCCCTCGACTTCATAGTGGTAGGAAACCGTTCCGGGTTCGTCAATCGGCTGAGAAAATGTATCGCCCGTGACAACCGCATGCTTGGCATCGAAGTCGTTCGACTTGTCGAAGAACGCATCCGGAAGCGCAAGTGCGATACATGAATGACCTGCGTTCAAGGAAGCCTGCCATCGCGATTCAATAGTGATGACGCCCGAGGCCGTGCAATGCGCTCCTGGATTGCAGTATTCCTGCTTGCCCAAGGGATGACCGGCGCAACTCGCCACTAGAGACGACACGAAGAAAACAGCAGCCAAAGGACGCAGCTTCGACATGCATTCACCTCACGCCACGAACTGCTCGCTGAGGATGCGTTCCTCGAGGTTGTGCTCGGGATCGAACAGCAGCGTGACGGTGCGGTCGGCAGATTCGCGGATCGTCACTTCCACCACGTCGCGCACCTCATGCGAATCCGCGGTGGCGCTGACCGGGCGCTTGTACGGATCCAGCACCTTGAAACGCACCTCGGTGCCGGCCTTCAGCACCGCACCGCGCCAGCGCCGCGGCCGGAACGGCGCGATCGGCGTCAGCGCCACCACGTTCGCGCCCAACGGCAGGATCGGCCCGCTCGCCGAGAAGTTGTAGGCCGTGCTGCCCGCGGGCGTCGCGACCATCACCCCGTCGCAGATCAGTTCGTCCAAGCGCGGCTGGCCATTGAGGTCGATGCGCAGGTGCGCCGCCTGCCGCGTCTGCCGCAGCAGCGACACCTCGTTGTAGGCCAGCGAATGCACCGTCGCGCCGGATTCGGTGTGTGCTTCCATCGCAAGCGGGCGCAGCACCGCAGGCTCGGCGCGTGCGAGGCGTTCCAGCAAATCGTCCGCGCGGTAGTGGTTCATCAGGAAACCGACGGTGCCGAGTTTCATCCCGAACACCGGCTTGCCGAGCGCGCCATGGCGATGCAGCGTCTGTAGCATGAAGCCGTCGCCGCCGAGCGCGACGAGGATGTCGGCGTCCTCCGGCGCGCAGCGGCCGTGCGCGGCTTCCAGCACCTGCTGCGCGGAACCGGCGTCGTCGGTGGTGCTGGCGAGGAAGGCGATGCGGGGCTGGGTCATGCGGCGAGCATAACCCGAGCTCCCCTCTCCCGGCCTGCGGCCACCCTCTCCCACAAGGGGAGAGAGAAAACACTTAGCCGCGTGACGCGAGCTGCGACAGCCTTTGCACAGCGACCGAGGCGGTCGGGTAATCCAGCGACTTCTGCGTCGCGAGCTCGGACAGCATCGCCAGGGTGAAGCGCAGCGTGGAATCGTCGCGGTGCAGCCAGTGCTGCACCTTGTCGTTGGCGTTCGCGCCCGGCATCGCCAGCACCTGCGCGGTCAGCGTGCGCATCTGCGCGGCGAGTTCGTCGCGCAGCACGCCGCGCGCGACCGCGTGCCAGCGGCCTTCCACCTGCAGCGCCTCGATCTGCTCCTGCAGCCATGGCACGCGCAGCGCCTCGGCGAGGCGGAAATAGACCTTGGCCACGTCCACCGGCTTGAGCTTGCGCTCGACCGCCAGCTCGATGATGTTCGGGCATGGCTCGAGGTAGGGCAGCGCGGCGAGCTGGCCGCCGAGTTCGGCCGGAACGCCCTTCTCCTTCCATTCGCGCAGCGAGGTTTCGTAACCGGGGCGCTGCGAATCCGGGAGGATGCCTTCGCCGCGGCGGACGTCGCGGATGCCGTCGTGGTAGCGCGCGACCACGGAGGTGATATCGGGGATCACGCCGGGGCGGGCCAGCAGCCAGCGGGTGAAGCTGCGCTGCATGTTCCAGATCACCTGCAGCGCGTCCACCTGCACCGATTCGGCGACCTTGCCGTCGAGCGCGTCGATGGCCGCCCACAGCTCGCGCGCATCCAGCGTCTCGCGGGTGATGGTGAAGGCCTTTGCGACTTCGCCGGTGCTGCGCCCGCTGTCCTCCTGCATGCGCATCAGGAAGGTCGCGCCCATGCGGTTGATGGTGGAATTGGTGACCGCGGTGGCGATGATCTCGCGCTTCAGGCGGTGATCCTGCATCGCCTTCGCGTACTTCTTCTGCAGCACTTCGGGGAAGTAGCGCTCGAGTTCCTGCGACAGGTAGGCGTCCTCCGGCACGTCCGAATCCACCAGTTGCTGGTAGGCGACCAGCTTGGAGTACGACAGCAGCACCGCGAGTTCCGGCCGGGTCAGCCCCTGCCCGCGCGACTTGCGTTCGGCGACTTCGGCATCGCTGGGCAGGTACTCGATCTGGCGGTCGAGCAGGCCCTGCGATTCCAGCGTGCGGATGAAGTGCAACTTGGAACCGAGCCGGCTCAGGCTCATGCGTTCCATCAGCGACAGCGCCTGGTTCTGGCGGTAGTTGTCGTTGAGCACGAGGCGTTCGACGTCGTTGGTCATCGACGCCAGCAGCATGTTGCGGTCGGGCAGCGCGAGCTTCTTCTTCTGCACCTCGCCGTTGAGCAGGATCTTGATGTTGACCTCGTGGTCCGAGGTGTCCACGCCGGCGGAGTTGTCGATGAAGTCGGTGTTGAGCAGCACGCCGTGCAGCGCGGCCTCGACGCGGCCGAGCTGGGTGAAGCCGAGGTTGCCGCCCTCGCCCACCACCCTGCAACGCAGCTGGTCGCCGTTGACGCGCAACGCGTTGTTGGCGCGGTCGCCGACGTCGGCGTTGCCCTCGCGGCTGGACTTCACGTAGGTGCCGATGCCGCCGTTCCACAGCAAATCCACCGGCGCGCGCAGGACCGCCGACATCAGTTCCGCCGGGCTGAGCGCGGCGACGTCGTCGGCGAGGCCGAGCACGGCGCGCACCTGCGGAGTGATCGCGATGGACTTGGCCGAACGCGGATGGATGCCGCCGCCCTTGCTGATCAGTTTGGCGTCGTAATCGGCCCAGCTCGAGCGCGGCAGCCTGAACATGCGCTGGCGTTCCTTGAACGAGGACGCCGCGTCCGGGTCCGGGTCGAGGAAGATGTGGCGGTGGTCGAACGCGGCCACGAGGCGCGTGTGCTTCGACAGGAGCATGCCGTTGCCGAACACGTCGCCGCTCATGTCGCCGATGCCGACGCAGGTGAAGTCCTGCTTCTGGCAATCGTGGCCGAGCGCGCGGAAGTGGCGCTTGACCGATTCCCACGCGCCCTTGGCGGTGATGCCCATGCCCTTGTGGTCGTAGCCGACCGAGCCGCCGGAGGCGAAGGCGTCGTCGAGCCAGAAGCGGTGCGCCTGGGCAATGCCGTTGGCGATGTCGGAGAAGGTCGCGGTGCCCTTGTCCGCGGCGACGACGAGGTACGGATCGTCCGCGTCGTGGCGCACGACATTGGACGGATGCACGATCTTTCCATCGACGATGTTGTCGGTGATGTCGAGCAGGCCGTTGATGAAGCGCCGGTAGCACTCCTTGCCCTCGGCGAACCATGCGTCGCGGTCCACCGACGGATCGGGCAACTGCTTGCAGAAGAATCCGCCCTTCGAGCCGACCGGCACGATCACCGTGTTCTTCACCATCTGCGCCTTGACCAGGCCCAGCACTTCGGTGCGGAAGTCCTCGCGGCGGTCGGACCAGCGCAGGCCACCGCGCGCGACCGGACCGAAGCGCAGGTGGATGCCTTCCACGCGCGGGCCGCACACCCAGATCTCGCGGTACGGGCGCGGCTTGGGCAGGTCCGGCACCCTGGAGGAATCGAGCTTGAACGCGATGTAGTCGGCGGGGCCGCCGTCGGCGCGCAGGCCGTCCCCGTTTCCATCGAGCTTGTAATCGATGTAGTAGCTGGTGCGCAGGGTCGCGTCGATCACGCCGACGTAGCTGCGCAGGATGCGGTCCTCGTCGAGGCTGGACACGCGGTCGAGCAGCGCCTTGATCGCATCGTGCACGGCCCCTGCCTGCGCTTCGCGCTTGCCGCTGCGCGCGGCGACGACCGGTTCGATCGCGGCCAGCACCGCGGCGTCGCCGCCGGCCAATGCCGCGAACTGGGCGCGGAAGCGTTCGGCGCCGGCCTTGATCTCGGCCTTGCTCTCGTGGCCGGTGGATGGGTCGAAGCGCGCCTCGAACAACTCGACCAGCAACCGCGCGAGCAAGGGATAGCGCGCCAGCGTTTCCTCGACGTAGCTCTGCGAGAACGGCACGCCGACCTGCAGCAGGTACTTGCAGTAGGCGCGCAGCATCGCGACCTGGCGCCACGACAGGTTGGCGGCGAGGATCAGGCGGTTGAAGCCGTCGTTCTCGGCCTGGCCGCGCCACATCTGCGCGAAGGCCTCCTCGAAGTTCTCGTCGAGGCTGTCGACGTCGATCTCGCCCTTGCCGGCCTCCACCTCGAAATCCTGGATCCAGGCGATTCCGCCGTCGCTCTCGATCCGGTACGGGTGCTCGGTAATCACCCTCAGCCCCATGTTCTCCATCATCGGCAGCGCGTCGGACAACGGGATGTCGTCGTCGAGGCGGTAGAACTTGAAGCGCAGGCTGCCCTCGCGGGAGCGGTACAGGCTCAGGCGCAGGTCGTCGCCTCCGGCGAGCGCGGCGAGGTGCTCGACGTCGGCCGCCGCCACCGCCGGCGACACTTCCTCGATGTAGCCGACCGGCAATGCGCGGCCATACCGCGTGGCGATGCGCAGGCCCCGTTCCTCGCCGTTGCGTTCAACCAGCAGTTCGCGCAATTCGTCGCGCCAGTCGCGCACGACGTGCGCGAGCGCCTCGTCCAGGGCCGCGGGGTCGACTTCCAGCGCCCCGCCCGGGTGCGGCCGCACGATCATGTGCAGTTGCGCCAGCGGCGATTCGCCGATGGTGACGTTGGTGTCGACGTGCTCGCCGTTCAGCGCGTCGCGCAACATGGATTCGATGCGGTGCCGGACCTGGGTGCTCATGCGGTCGCGCGGGATGTAGGCCAGCGCCGACCAGAAGCGGCCGTAGCGGTCGCGGCGCAGGAACAGGCGGCTGCGGACGCGTTCCTGCAGGCCGAGGATGCCCATCGCGGTGTCGTACAGCTCCTGTTCGCTGGACTGGAACAGTTCGTCGCGCGGCAGGGTTTCGAGGATGTGGCGCAGCGCCTTGCCGCTGTGGCCGGTGGGCACCAGCCCGGACTTGCGCATCACGTATTCGTGGCGTTCGCGCACCAGCGGGATGTCCCACGGGCGACGGTTGTAGGCGCTGGAGGTGTACAGGCCGAGGAAGCGCTGTTCGGCGACCGGATTGCCGGCCTTGTCGAAGCGCAGCACGCCGATGTAGTCCATGTAGCCGGGGCGGTGCACGGTGGCGCGCGCATTGGTCTTGGTCAGGATCAGCGCATCGACCGAACCCGAGTGCGGCATGTAATGCGCGGCCAGCGACTTCAGCGGGCGCGGCTTGCCCACGTCCTTGCCGCGCAGCAGGCCCATGCCGCTGCCTTCGTCGGCGACCAGCATTTCCTTCTTCACCGCGTATTCGCGATAGCCGAGGAAGGTGAAGTGGTCGCTGGCGGCCCAGCGCAGGAATTCCTGCGCCTCGGCCAGGCCGGCCTTCGACACCGTCGGCATGTCGTGCTTGCCGAGGTCGTCCGCGACCTCGAGCATCTTCGCGCGCATCGCCGGCCAGTCGCGCACGATCGCGCGCACGTCCTCCAGCACCGTGCGGATGTCCTTCTCGATCGCCTTCATCGCCGCCGGCGACTGGCGGTCGATCTCGAGGTGCATGAACGATTCCGGCGCGCCCTCGCCCACCGCCAGCAGCTTGCCGGCCTTGTCGCGGCGCATCGGCACCACCGGGTGGCCGAGCACGTGCACGCCGATGCCCAGTTCCGCGAGCTTCATCGTCACCGAATCGACCAGGAACGGCATGTCGTCGTTGACCACCTGCAGCACGGTGTGCGGGGATTCCCAGCCGCTGTCCTGCATGCCCGCGTTGAACAGGCGCACGTTGGCCGTGCCCGGCTTGCGCGCGGCGGCGAAGTCGAGCATGCCGGCGGCGAGCGCGGCCCAGCCATCTGCGCCGTGCTGCGCGTATTCGTCGCGGCTCATGCGCTTGTAGAACGTGCCGGCGAACGCCTCGGCGTCGGCGAGGCGGGCCCTGGGCACGCGCCCGGCCAGCGCCGCGAGGATCGACTGGATCTCGGATCCCGTGGCGGCCTTGGCGGATTTGGTCTTTGCTGCGGACTTCTTGTTCGACGTGGTCATGGTGTCCTGGTATCCGGAAACGTTCGGGGCCCGCGCAATCGCACGGGCCCCGTGGTGTTCAAGAACGGAGGGAATGCGACTGCGATGGTTTTTCGGGAATGCGCATGGCGGGGCGTGGCATCAGCGCAACCCGGTTTCGTTGCGGGCGATGACGAGGCGCTGGATCTCGCTGGTGCCTTCGTAGATCTCGGTGATCTTGGCGTCGCGGAAGTAGCGTTCGATCGGCATTTCCTTCGAGTAGCCCATGCCGGCATGGATCTGCACCGCCTGGTGCGCGATCCACATCGCCGCTTCCGAGGCGGTGAGCTTGGCGACCGCGGCCTCGGTGCTGAAGCGCTCGCCCTGGCCCTTCTTCCACGCCGCGCGCAGGGTCAGCAGCAGCGACGCGTCGAGCTTGCACTTCATGTCGGCGATCTTGGCCTGGGTCATCTGGAACGCGCCGATCGGCTGGCCGAAGGCCTGGCGTTCCTTCGCATAGGCCACCGACGCCTCATAGGCGGCGCGGGCGATGCCGATCGCCTGCGAGGCGATGCCGATGCGGCCGGCGTCGAGCACGCCCATCGCGATCTTGAAGCCGTGGCCTTCCTCGCCCAGCACCTCGTCCGGCTGCACGCGGTAGTCGGCGAATTCGATTTCGCAGGTGGCCGAGGCGCGGATGCCGAGCTTGGGTTCGGTCTTGCCGCGGCCGAAGCCCTCGCGCGCGGTGTCGACCAGGAACGCGGTGATGCCGCGCGCGCCCTTGTCCGGGTCGGTCATGGCGAACAGCACGATGTATTTCGCCACCGGGCCGGAGGTGATCCAGCTCTTCTTGCCGTTGACGAGGTAGCTGCCGTCGGCCTGCTTCGCCGCGCGGCAGCGCATCGCCGTGGCGTCGGAACCGGACTGCGGCTCGGTCAGCGCGAACGCGCCGATCTCGCGACCCTCGGCGATCGCGCGCACGTACAGCTGCTTCTGCGCCTCGGTGCCGTGGGTGAGGATGCCGTTGCAGAACAGCGAGTTGTTGACCGACATGATGGTGGAGTGCGCGGCATCGGCCGCGGCGATCTCGACCATCGCCAGCACGTAGCTGACCGGATCCATGCCGGCGCCGCCGTATTCGGCCGGGACCTCGATGCCCATCAGCCCGTTCTCGCCCAGGGTCCTGATGTTTTCCAGCGGGAATTCGCCGGTGCGGTCGTGGTGCTCGGCGCTGGGCGCGATCTTCTCCTGCGCGATGCGCCGCGCCACGTCCTGGATCATCAACTGCTCTTCGCTGAAGCCGAATTCCACGGGCAGCCCTTCTTCTCGTCGCGATGAAACGCGAATTGTATCCGCGGCGCGCGCAGAACCCCACCGCAAGGCGGTTTCCACGGGCGCGGGTTGACGCGGGGATCGCCCGGGCGGACACTTATCCCTGTATCGCGATGGAAAGATAACGATGGATCTGGACGCCTGGTCGAGCCGCCTGAAGGTCTTCGCGGACGCCACCCGCGTGCGCCTGCTCGCCCTGCTGGAGGGCGAGGAACTGACCGTGGCCGAACTGTCCGCGATCACCCAGCTCGCCCAGCCGCGCGTTTCGACCCACCTCGCCCGGCTCAAGGAAGCCGGCATCGTCCGCGACCGACGCTCCGGCGTTTCCGCCTACTACCGCTTCGACGAGGATGCGCTCGACCACGCGCAACGCGCGTTGTGGCAGACGCTGCGCGCCGGCAGCGACGACCCGTTGCTGCGCCAGGACGCCGAGCGCGTCCCCGCGGTGCTCGCGATGCGCGCTTCCGACCAGAACTGGGCCGACAGCGTGGCCGGCGACATGGAACGGCACTACTCGCCCGGACGCACCTGGGAAGCGCTGGCGCGCACCGCGCTGCCGCTGCTCGCGCCCGGCGACGTGCTCGACATCGCCTCGGGCGACGGCGTGCTGGCGGAACTGCTGTCCCCGCATGCACAACGCTACGTCTGCCTCGACGCCAGCCAGCGCGTGGTCGCCGCCGCCAGCGAACGCCTGCGCCGCTTCCCGAACGTGGAAGTGCGCGAGGGCGACATGCACGCGCTGCCGTTCAAGGACGGCAGCTTCGACCTGGTCGTGCTGATGCACGCGCTGACCTACGCCGACCGGCCGGCGCAGGCCGTGGCCGAGGCCGCGCGCGTGCTGCGCAAGGGCGGCCGCCTGTTGCTGTCCAGCCTCGCCAGGCACGAACACAAGGGCGTGGTCGAAGCCTACGGCCACCGCAACCTCGGCTTCGGCGAAAAGGATCTGCGCAAGTTCGCCGAGAAGGCCGGCCTCGCCGTCGGCAGTTGCGAAACCGTGACCCGCGAGAAACGGCCGCCGCATTTCGAAGTGATTTCGCTGATCGGCACCAAGCCGTGACACCGGATGGAACCGATCGGCGAAAGATCCTTTGACACGGATCAGATCCGATAAGAACGGATAAGAATTTTCCATTGTTTGCTTTATCCGTATCGATCAGATTCGATCCGTGTCAAAAAACGTTTTCCTGCGAGGAGCGAGAATGAAAAACCTGCCATGGCTGCACCCAGAGCGCGTCGCCGCGCTCGAAGCCGCGCTGGCACGGCGCATCCTCGTCATCGACGGCGCGATGGGCACCATGATCCAGCGCCACGAACTGCAGGAAGCCGATTACCGCGGCGAGCGTTTCGCGCAAGGCTACGACGCGTTGTTCGCCGCCGATGGCCACGCGCACGGTCCGGGCTGCGGCTGCGAAAGCCACGACCAGCGCGGCAACAACGACCTGCTCACGTTGACGCGACCGGACATCATCCGCGGCATCCACGCGGCCTACCTCGATGCCGGCGCGGACCTGGTCGAAACCAACACCTTCAACTCGACCTCGATTTCGCTCGCCGATTATCGCCTCCAGCATCTCGTCCGCGAATTGAACCGCGAAGGCGCCAGGCTCGCACGCGAGGAATGCGACGAAGCGGAAGCCCGCGATCCGGCCAGGCCGCGCTTCGTGATCGGCGTGCTCGGCCCGACTTCGCGCACCGCCTCGCTGTCGCCGGACGTGAACCGCCCCGGCTTCCGCGCGATTTCCTTCGACCAACTCGCCGAGGCCTACCGCGAAGCCGCGCGCGGCCTCATCGATGGCGGCGCCGACGTGCTGATGGTCGAAACCGTGTTCGACACGCTCAATGCCAAGGCCGCGCTGTTCGCCATCGACGACGTGTTCGCCGAATTCGGTGCGCGCCTGCCGGTGATGGTGTCCGGCACGATCACCGACGCCTCGGGCCGCACGCTCTCCGGCCAGACCGCCGAAGCGTTCTGGTATTCGCTGCGGCATGCACAGCCACTCGCCATCGGCCTGAACTGCGCGCTCGGCGCGAAGGACCTGCGCCAGCACATCGACGTGCTCGCCCAGGTCGCCGACACCCACGTCAGCACGCACCCGAACGCCGGCCTGCCGAACGCGTTCGGCGGCTACGACGAAACGCCGGAAGACATGGCCGAAGTGCTCGGCGATTTCGCCCGCAGCGGACTGCTCAACCTCGTCGGCGGCTGCTGCGGCACCACCCCCGAACACATCGCCGCGATCGCCAAGGCGGTCGAGGGTGTCGCGCCGCGCGCGATTCCAACGCTGGAAGCAGCGGCGTGATTCATTTCCTGCCACGGATTGCGCGGATGAACGCGGATGGGAGAAGCAGCCCTGAATCGGCTCTTCCCACGACCTGCTCGTGCCTTATCTGCGCTGATCCGCGCAAATCCGTGGCCAGCAGGGCTTTTCCATGAACCTCGCCCGCAACACCCGCCTCAGCGGCCTCGAACCACTGCAGATCACGCCCGAATCGAACTTCGTCAACGTCGGCGAACGCACCAACGTCACCGGCAGCGCGCAGTTCAAGAAGCTGATCCTCGAAGGCCGGCTGGACGAAGCCGTCGCCGTCGCGCGCCAACAGGTCGAGAACGGCGCACAGGTGATCGACGTCAACATGGACGAAGGCCTGCTCGATTCGAAGAAGGCGATGGTCGAGTTCCTCCACCTGATCGCCGCCGAGCCGGACATCGCGCGCATCCCGGTCATGGTCGACAGCTCGAAGTGGGATGTGATCGAGGCCGGGCTGAAATGCCTGCAGGGCAAGGGCATCGTCAATTCGATCTCGATGAAGGAAGGCGAAGCCGAATTCCTGCGCCAGGCGCGGCTGGTGCGCCGTTACGGCGCGGCGGTGGTGGTCATGGCCTTCGACGAACAGGGCCAAGCCGACACGGTCGAACGCAAGGTCGAAATCTCGTCGCGTGCGTACAAGCTGCTGACGGAAGAAATCGGCTTCCCGCCCGAAGACATCATCTTCGATCCGAACTGCTTCGCCATCGCCACCGGCATCGAGGAACACGATGGTTATGCGGTCGCCTTCATCGAGGCCGCGCGCGAATTGCGACGGCGCTTTCCGCACAGCCACATCTCCGGCGGCGTGTCGAACGTCAGTTTCAGCTTCCGCGGCAACGAACCGGTGCGGCAGGCGATCCACGTGGTGTTCCTCTACCACGCGATCCGCGCCGGCATGGACATGGGCATCGTCAACGCCGGCGCCCTGCCCCTCTACGACGACCTCGATCCTGAACTGCGCGAACGGGTCGAGGACGTGGTGCTCAATCGCCGCAGCGACGGCACCGAACGCCTGCTGGAGATCGCCGACCGCTTCAAGGGAAAAAAAGGCGAAAAGAAAACCGAAGACCTGCGCTGGCGCGAACACCCGGTCGCGTCGCGGCTCTCGCACGCGCTGGTGCACGGCATCGACCAGTACGTCGAGTCCGATACCGAAGAAGCGCGGCTCGAGGCCGCGCGCCCGCTGGACGTGATCGAAGGCCCGCTGATGGACGGCATGAACGTGGTCGGCGACCTGTTCGGCGCCGGCAAGATGTTCCTGCCGCAGGTGGTGAAATCCGCACGGGTGATGAAGAAGGCGGTGGCCCACCTGCTGCCCTTCATCGAAGCGGAAAAACTGAAAACCGGCGACGTCGGCAAAAGCAACGGCAAGATCGTGATGGCCACGGTCAAGGGCGACGTGCACGACATCGGCAAGAACATCGTCGGCGTGGTGCTCGCCTGCAACAACTTCGAGGTGATCGACCTCGGGGTGATGGTGCCGGCGCAGAAGATCCTCGACACCGCGCGGGCGGAAAACGCGGACATGATCGGCGTCTCCGGCCTGATCACGCCCTCGCTGGAGGAAATGAGCCATGTCGCGCGCGAAATGCAGCAGCAGGGCTTCACCATCCCGCTGCTGATCGGCGGCGCGACTACTTCGCGCGCGCACACCGCGCTGAAGATCGACCCGCACTACAAGTCGCCGACCATCTGGGTCAAGGACGCCTCGCGCGCCGTCGGCGTGGCGCAGTCGCTGGTTTCGCCGGAACTGCGCGATGGTTTCGTCGAATCCGCGGCGAACGATTACGCCGAAATCCGCGAACGCCACCGCAATCGCGGCGACGCCAAGCGGCTGGTATCGCTGGAGAAGGCGCGCGCGCAGAAGTTCGATGGCGACTGGACGAATTACGATCCGCCCGCGCCGCTGCAACCGGGCCTGCACGTCTTCGACGATTACCCGCTGGCAGAACTGCTGCCGCTGATCGACTGGACGCCGTTCTTCAATACCTGGGAACTGGCCGGCCGCTATCCGGCGATCCTCGACGATGCGGTGGTCGGCCGGCAGGCGCGCGAGCTGTTCGCCGATGCGCAGGCGATGCTGAAGAAGATCGTCGAGGAAAAATGGTTGCGCGCGAAGGCCGTGATCGGCCTGTTCCCGGCGCAATCCATCGGCGACGATGTCGTGGTCGATGTGGAGGGTGTTCCGGCCACCCTGCACTTCCTGCGCCAGCAGGCCGACAAGCCGGTCGAACGCCCGGACTTCTGCCTCGCCGATTTCATAGCGCCCAGGGATTCGGGCAAACGCGACTGGATCGGCGCGTTCGCGGTCACCGCCGGGCTCGGCATCGACGAACACGTCGCGCGCTTCGAAGCCGACCACGACGACTACAACGCGATCCTGCTGAAGGCGCTGGCCGACCGCCTCGCCGAGACGCTGGCCGAACGCATGCACCAGCGCGTGCGCACCGAGTTCTGGGGCTACGCCGCCGGCGAGTCGCTCGATGCCGAGGCGCTGATCGGGGAAAAATATCGCGGCATCCGTCCGGCGCCCGGCTATCCGGCCTGCCCGGAGCACAGCGAGAAGTCGACGCTGTTCGCCATGCTCGACGCGCCGGGCAACGCCGGCATGTCCATCACCGACCACTTCGCGATGCTGCCGGCCGCGTCGGTGTCGGGCTGGTATTTCAGCCATCCGCGCAGCCAGTACTTCGTGGTCGGGCGCGTGTCGAAGGAACAGGTCGCGGACTACGCCCGGCGCAAGGGCGTCAGCCTGCAGCAGGCGGAGCGTTGGCTGGCTTCGAACCTGGACTACGATCCGGAGTGATCGCCGCCGGGTTGCGCAGCGATTGCATGTGGCGCGCGAAATCCGGCAGCAGGCGCAGGCTGCCGTAAGCGCTCAAGTGGTCGCCGTCGAAGAACAGCGGCTTCCCCGCTTCGACCGCATGGCAGGTCGTGCCCGGGCACAGTAGCGGGAGGGGATCCCAGACCGTCGCGCGTGGCAGTTTCGCGACCAGCGCCTGCATCGTATTCAGTACTGGTGCGCGGTAGGCCTCGAGTTCCGCGCGCGACAGCTCCAGCCCACCCGCGCAGACCGGGTTGTCGCGGTTGAACGCGTCCGAGCAGCGGTAGGCAGGCGCCGGGAACACGGGCGTCGGCGCCTCGAACACGATGCGCACACCACGTCGTGCCAGCGGCAACAACTCCCTGCGTGTCTTCATGAACCCATTTCGGCGCGCCGCTTGCGATATGCGATTAAGGTTGCGAGTCTCCACCGCGACGCGATCAACAGTTGCCCACTGATCGGAGAGACGCTCAAGTCGTAACGACGGCAGAAACAGTACGTCGCCGCGCCCTGCGCGTCGCGCGATGTCGACCATCGCCGCACTGATGATGGTTTTGCACGACCTCGCATCCGCACCCCAGGATCTTCGCAACCCGAAGAACTGACAATCTGGCACTTGGTAAATCCGCACATCGATCCCGGTGTCCATTACGTACTGACGCAGCATCGCGATGTAGGCCGTGGCATGTGAATCGCCAGCCACGAACAACTGCGGACCATCAGGATTGGCACCGCAACCAATGCGGACGTAGGTCCAGACACTACCAATACCCAGTGTTTCGTTGCGCTTCACCACCTCGCAGCCCACGCGCAACGGCACGGTCCGCGCATGTTCCGGATACCAGTCCGTGCGATGGCGGGTGACGGTGCTGAGCGACAGGGTTTCGTCTTGCGCCTGCACGCTGCGCACCGCCAGCGCGCACAGGATCGCGCACACAACGCCGCCGGCGATCACCAGCGCGGGTTTTCGGCTCGTGATCCAGCGACCGCGGCGCAGCGGCGTTTCGATCCAGTGGTAGGAAAACACGGCCATGGCGAAAGCAACGGCGAGCGCGACGAGCATCTGCCACGGCGCGTCGATGCCCGTCGTCCAGCGCATCAGCACGATCACCGGCCAATGCCACAGGTACAGCGAATACGACAGGAAGCCGACGTAGCGCATCGGCTTCGACGACAACAGGCGAATCGCGGGGTTCGACGCCGGCACGGCGAGCAAGGCCGCGATGAGGCCGGCGGTGCCGGCGACGCTCGCGAGTCCGTCGGGCCACGGCGCATGCGATTCGCGCGTCGCGACGAGCCCGGCGGCCAGCAACGAAGTCGACGCGAGCAACAGCGCAGTCCGCGGCATGCGCGACAGACGTTCCAGCCATCCCGTCGCGAAGGCCTGGTACAGCAGCACGCCGATCGCCAATTGCCAGAAGCGCGACGGCAGCAGGTAGAACGCGCGCAACTGGTCGCCGTGCGCATGCCACCATGCCGCCGTTGCGAGCGAGGCGGAACCTGCGGCGGCGAACACGACGACCGATGCCTTGCGCCAGCGGCCTCCGCGCAGCCACAGCAGGAACAGCAGCGGGAACAGCAGGTAGAACTGTTCCTCCACGCCCAGCGACCAGGTGTGGGTGTAGGGATTGAAATCGACCCGTGGCGAGAAGTAGTCGTTGCCGCTGCCCGCGAGTTCGAAATTGGCGAGGCCGAACATCGCGAACAGGCCGGTGCGCGCGCTGCCTTCGTTCAACCATGCCGGCGGCACGAACAGCACGCACAGCAGCGCGACGCATGCGAGGCAGAACAGCAATGCGGGCAGGATCCGGCGCACGCGCCGGGCGTAGAAGCGCGCGGCGAACGCCCATGCGTTGCGCGTTTCGAAGCCTGCGACCGAAGCGCTGACCACGAAACCGGAAATGACGAAGAACATGTCGACGCCGGCGAAACCGCCCGGCGCCAAACGCGAGTCGAGGTGGTAGGCGACGACGGCCGCGATCGCGATCGCGCGCAGGCCGTCGATGAAGGGAAAGTAGCGCGCCCCCTGCCCCGCGCCGGCGTTCACCACGCCAGGTCGTCCGGCACCTGGTACTTCGGGTCGGAATACGGATCGTCCGCGACCGGCGCATCCGGATCGACCTTCAACGCCACCGCCTGCGCGAACACCGCCTCGGCCTGCGCCAGCGCCGCCGCATCGACCAGCAGGTAGCGACCGTCGAGTTGCACCACGCCAAGCTCCCCGGCGTTCAGCGCCTTGAGCTGCGCGGCGGTGACGTGCACGCGCTTGACCTTGCCGCCGTATTCGAAATGGCGGACATGGTCGGCCTCGTCGATGCCGGCATTCAACGCCTTGCCTTGCAGCAGTTCCCCCAGCTTCGCCTTGGCCTCGCGGCGCTTGCGCGCTTCTTCCTGCTTCAGGCGCTCCACTTCGATGCGCTCGTCTTTCTCCTTCTGCGCGCGGATCGCATAGGCCTTCGCGAGGTCGATGTCCTCGCGGCGTTGCGGACGGTGTTGCTGCGGCTTCGCTTTCCCGGCATGCGCCGGTTTTCCGCCTTTCGCCGGCGGCTTCGGCGCCTCGCGCTTCGGGCGCGGATCCGGCTTGGGCGCGGCGAAACCCAAGCCCAGCAACTGGTCGCGGAGGGAATTGCTCATCGCTGCGATATCAGTAATGCGGCGGGGGCGGTTCGCTGCCGGCGTCGCCGACCGCGGGCGATGCGGCCAGCGCGCTGCGGACCTGGCGCAGTTCCTCCAGCGCGCGGTGCAGCAGCAGCGCGTTGCGTGATTCCTCGCCGCGCGCGGCGGCCAGCGCATCGCTCAGTTCCTGCAGCGCGTGTTCCTGGAACGCGAGTCGCGTTTCCAGTTCGGCCAGGCGTGCGTCGAGATCGGCGGACACGATGTTGCTCACCGCGGGTTCAAGGAACGGCCACGACCGATGCCGTAATACGCGAGGCCGGCGGCCTCGACGTCGGCGGGTTCGTACATGTTGCGGCCATCGAACATCACCGCGTCGGCGAGCGTCGCCTTCAGCCTGGCGAAGTCCGGGCTACGGAACTGCTTCCATTCGGTGACCACGAACAATGCATCGGCGCCATCGAGCGCCGCGGCTGCGCCATCGCACAACGCGAGGTCGCCGCGCTCGCCGAAGATGCGCCGCGTCTCATCCATCGCTTCCGGATCGTAGGCATGGACCTTCGCGCCCGCGTCCCACAACTGCCGCAACAGGCGCCGGCTCGAAGCCTCGCGCATGTCGTCGGTGTTGGGCTTGAACGCCAGCCCCCATACCGCGAAGGTCTTTCCGCGCAGCTTCGCCTCGCCGCCGTAATGGCGCGCGGCGAGTTCGAACAGATGGCCCTTCTGCGTCTCGTTCACCGCTTCCACCGCATCCAGCAGGCGCGGCTGCACGCCATGCTGTTGCGCGGTTTTCGCCAGCGCCTGCACGTCCTTGGGGAAGCAGGAACCGCCATAACCCGCGCCGGGATAGATGAAATGCCAGCCGATGCGCGGGTCGGAACCGATGCCCTTGCGCACGTTCTCGACATCGGCGCCGACCTGCTCGGCGATGTTCGCGATCTCGTTCATGAAGCTGATCTTGGTCGCGAGCATCGCGTTCGCCGCGTACTTGGTCAGCTCCGCCGAACGCACGTCCATCACCACGAAGCGGTCGTGGTTGCGGTTGAACGGTGCGTACAGGCGCTTGAGCTTGTCCGCCGCGCGCGCGCCATTGGCGCCGATCACGATGCGGTCCGGGCGCATGCAGTCCTCGACCGCCGCGCCTTCCTTCAGGAATTCCGGGTTCGAGACCACATCGAACTGCACATCGACGCCACGCGCCTGCAGTTCGGATGCAATCGCCGCGCGCACCTTGTCCGCGGTGCCCACCGGCACCGTGGACTTGTCGACCACCACCGCCGGCCGCTGCAGGTTGCGCCCGATGGTCTTCGCCACCGCCAGCACGTACTGCAGGTCGGCGCTGCCGTCTTCGTCGGGCGGCGTGCCGACCGCGATGAACAGCACGTCGCCGTGGGCGATGCCCATGGCGGCGTCGGTGGTGAATCGCAACCGGCCTTCCGCATGGTTGGCCTTCACCATCGGCGTGAGTCCCGGTTCGTAAATCGGGATCACGCCCTTGTTCAGGCCCTCGACCTTGGCCGCATCCACGTCGATGCAAACCACGTCGTGGCCGACCTCGGCCAGGCAGGTGCCGGTGACGAGGCCGACGTAGCCAGTGCCGAAAATGGCGACCTGCATGTGCGCTGCGCCCTCAGTGGGACTGCGGCATCGGCGGCTTGCCGCCCTTGGCGATGTCGAGCAGTTCCACCTCGAACACCAGGGTCGCGTTCGGCGGGATCGGACCACCCGGCGTGCCCTGCTCGCCAAAACCCAGCGCGGCCGGGATCCAGAACCGGTACTTGGAACCCACGGGCATCATGGTGACGCCTTCGCGCCAGCCCGGCACCATTTGCGCCAGCGGCATCGCCGCCGGGCCGCCGTGACGTTCGGAATCGTCGAACACCGTGCCGTCGAGCAGGCTACCCTCGTAGTTCACCTGCACCACGTCGGTCGGCTTGGGCTTGGCGCCCTTGCCTTCGCTGATCACTTCGTACTGCAGGCCGGTGGCGGTGGTCTTGATGTTCGGCTTCTTGCCGTTGGCGGCGAGGAAGGCCGCGCCTTCCGCCGCGTTCTTCTTCGCCTTGGCCATCATGTCGGCGATCTGCTTGGCCTGCATCTTCTCGCCGAACTTCTCGCCGATCTTCTGTGCCTGCTCCTCGGTCAGCAACAGCTTGCCGCCGGACAGCGAGGTCTTGATCGCCTTGGCGATCGTGTCGACGTCGACATCGTCCTTCACCGGCTCCAGCGATTTCGCCATCTGCATGCCGATCATGTAGCTGACCTGGTCCTTCTCGGTCGGCAGGCCGGCGATCTGCTCGCCCTTCGCGGTCGCGTCGGTCTTCTTGGCCGCATCGGCGGCGGGCTTGTCGGCCTTGTTGCAGCCGGCGGCGAGCGCGACCAGCAGCAGCACGGCGAGCATGGAACGGGACTTCGACTTCATCGGGTCACTCCGGTGGACGGCGGCCTGCGCCGCGCGGGTGGGAAGGAAAATCGGGGCGGATCAACCTTGCGGCAGGATCGCCATCAGTTCGACATCGAAAGTGAGCGTGGCGTTCGGGCCGATCGGACTATTGGGCATGCCTTGGGCGCCGTAGGCCAACTTCGCCGGGATCCAGAATCGGTATTTCGAACCGACCGGCATCAGGCCGAGACCTTCTTTCCAGCCCGGGATCACTTCATTGACCGCGAATTCGGCTGGCTGCCCGTTGTCGTAGGAACTCTGGAAGACCTTCCCGTCGAGCAACGCACCGCGATAATTCACGCGCACGCGGTCGGTCGGCATCGGGACCGGGCCCGCGCCCTGTCGCAACACCATGTACTGCAGGCCCGAAGAAGTGGTGTGGACGCCGACCACGGACTTGTTCTTCGCCAGGAACGCATCGCCTTCGGCCTGGTTCCTGCTGCCGGCCAGCGCGGCCTGCGCCTGCATCTTCGCGTTCACGCGCGCGGTGAACGCGGTGCGCACCGCATTCGCCTCATCGTCGGACAGCAACGGCTTGCCGCCCTGCAGCACGGTGCGCAAGGCCTGCATGAAAGTGGAAACGTCGATCTCCGACGACACCGGCGCCAGCGAACGGCCGACATCGGCGCCGACCAACAGGCCGACCTTTTCGCTGGAAAGCCCCGGCGTCGCCGCCGGCTTGCTGCCCGGTGGCTGGCCCTTGCGCGCGCCGATGGCCTGCATCAGCGCGCGTCCGGTCGCCTGCGTTTCGGCGTCGCTGAGCAGCGGCTTGCCGCCGGCGAAACCATTGCGCAGCGCGCGTTCGAACGCGGCGTAATCCATTTCCGGCGCGGCAGGGGCGATCGAATGCGATACATCCATGCCGGCCATGTAACTGACCTTGTCGCGATCGTTGGCGAGCGTGGTCTTGTCCTGCGCCATGCCGGACTGGGCCAGCACGAACAGCAACGCGGTCGCGACGATGCCGCGCAGTGTGGGTCTCATCGATGCATTCCTGTGGGTCGAGCGGCGGCTTGGCCGCATGGGCCGGCTATTGTCGATGCGAACGCGCGAACGGGCAACGCGATGCGGGTCGCCTCCCTGCGACCGTCGTGGCGCGGTTTCGTTCCCGCTTCCCCAGCCCCTAGCCCCCAGCCCCCAGCCTCCAGCCCCTGTCTTTTGCCGCCTATGTCTTCAGTTGGGGTTCGGCGGCTTGACGGGGTGTGTTTTGGTGTTATAGTTACATACAACACCACTCCCCCAGCGGAGAGCACCATGGAACGTCGATTGCAGAACAGCCTCTGGGCCCTCGGCGCCGCCCTGACCGCGGCCCTGCTCCTGGGCAGCCTGCGTCCGGCCCCGGACCACTTCCTCGTCGCGCCAACTCCGGCGACCGATTCGGGCGTGATCGCGACCGGGGCGGTCCAGGCCGATGCCGCGGCAACCGCCGCGCCGCGACCGCACAAGCCCCTGCGCCGCCACGGCCTGTCGATGCCCTACTTCTCCTTCTCCAGCTCCATCGGAGGCTGAGACATGACCGCCATCCAGTGGAGCGAAGGCGCCCCGATCTACCGCCAGCTCAAGGAGCGCGTCATCGCGATGATGCTCGATGGCGTGCTCAAGCCCGGCGACGCGCTGCCCTCGGTGCGCCAGGTGGCGGCGGAATACCACCTCAATCCGATCACAGTTTCGCGGGCCTACCAGGAACTCGCGGACGAATCGCTCGTGGAAAAACGCAGGGGACTCGGCATGTACGTCACCGAAGAAGCATCCAGGAAACTCCTCGCCAGCGAACGCGAGCGCTTCCTGCACGAGGAATGGCCGCTGGTGCTCGAACGCATCCAGCGGCTCGGCCTGAGTCCGGGCGAATTGCTCGACCCGAACAGCAAGTGGAGCGCGCAATGAGCCAGGTGATCTCCGCACGCGGCCTGCGCAAGGCCTACAGGAACAAGCTGGCGCTGGACGGCACCTCGTTCGAGGTGCCCGCCGGGCGCATCGTCGGCCTGATCGGCCCGAACGGCGCCGGCAAGACCACGGCGCTCAAGGCGATCCTCGGCCTGATCCCGTTCGACGGCGAGCTGTCCGTGCTCGGCCGCGACCCGCGCACACAGCGCGACGAGTTGATGAACGATGTCTGCTTCATCGCCGACGTCGCGGTGCTACCGCGCTGGATCCGGGTGCGCGAGGCGATCGAATTCGTCGCCGGCGTGCATCCGCGCTTCGACCGCGAACGCTGCCAGCGCTTCCTCGCCAATACCCAGCTCAAGCCGGACATGAAGGTGCGCGAGCTGTCCAAGGGCATGATCGTGCAGTTGCACCTTGCGCTGGTGATGGCGATCGACGCGAAGCTGCTGGTGCTGGACGAACCGACCCTCGGCCTCGACATCCTCTACCGCAAGCAGTTCTACCAGCGCCTGCTGGAGGACTACTTCGACGAGGACAAGACCATCCTCGTCACCACCCACCAGGTCGAGGAGATCGAGCACATCCTCACCGACGTGCTGTTCATCCGCGACGGCAAGATCGCGCTCGACGCGCCGATGGATGCGGTCGGCGAGCGCTTCACCGAGGTGCTGGTGAACGCGGACAAGCTCGACGCCGCGCGTGCGCTGAAACCCATCGACGAACGCGCGCTGCCGTTCGGCAAGACCGTCATGCTGTTTGACAGCACGCTGTTCGATGGCGTCTCCGCCGACCAGCTGGCCCCGCTCGGCGAAACCCGCACCCCGGGCCTCGCCGACCTGTTCGTCGCCACGATGAAGGGAACCTACGCATGAACGCCGTGATCGACACCGAAGCGACCCCGCAGCTGCGCGTGGCGCCGCATCCCACCCACAAGTTCAAGCTGCTGCTGCGCCGCGAATTCTGGGAGCACAAGGGCGGCTTCCTGTGGGCGCCGATCTGGGCCGGCGCGATTTCGTTGCTGTTGACGCTGATGGCCCTGGTCGTCGCCGAGGTCGGTGCGCGCAAGGCGATCGCCGAAGGCAAGTTCAACGGCGACAGCTTCACCGCGAACGGGATCAACATCAACGGCCTCGACCTCGGCGCGCTGAGCTCCAAGATGGACGCCGAGGCCATGCGCAACCTCGCCGGCGGCATCGACGTCGCCGCGCTCACCTCCTCGCTGTGGCCGCTGATCGTGCTCGGCTTCGTCGTGTTCTTCTTCTGCCTCGGCAGCCTCTACGACGAGCGCAAGGACCGCAGCGTGCTGTTCTGGAAATCGCTGCCGCTGTCCGATGGCGAAACCGTGCTCTCCAAAGCAGCGAGCGCGCTGCTGGTAGCGCCGACCCTGGCCGTGGGCGCGGCGATCGCCGGCATGTTCGGCTTCCTCGTGCTGATCAGCATCTTCATCCTGTTCCACCACGGCAATCCGTACACGCTGGTGTGGGGCCCGGGCAGCCCGCTCAAGGTCGCCGCCAGCATGATCGCCACCATCCCGGTCTACGCGCTGTGGGCGCTGCCGACCGTCGGCTGGCTGATGCTGTGCTCGGCCTGGGCGCGCAGCAAGCCGTTCCTGTGGGCGATCCTGCTGCCGGTGTTCTCCGGCATCCTGATCAGCTGGTTCAACCTGATGAACGTGTTCCATCTCGACGACGGCTGGTACTGGAAGAACATCGTCGCGCGCAGCCTGGTCAGCGTGTTCCCCGGCAGCTGGTACATGAGCGACGCGATGCAGAACCAGGTCATGCACGTCAACGATCCGTCCGATTTCGCCAACGCGATCCAGATCGGCAAGAGCTGGGCGGTGTTCGGTTCGGCCGAACTGTGGATCGGTGCGCTCGCCGGCGCCGTGATGATCTACGCCGCGATCCGCCTGCGCCGCTGGCGCGACGACAACTGAGGGACGACGCCATGAACCGCAAGCTCATCGCAGCCCTGGTCCTCGCCCTCTCGCCGCTGGCCGCGCAGGCCACGGTGCACGACGAAGTCGCCAGCGACCTCGACCAGGCCCGCCAGGAAGTCCGCACCGAAATGGCGCAGGAACGCGCCAGGCTGGACCGCGAGAACCTCTCGCTCGACGGCCTGCATTTCGGCAAGGACGACAAGCGCGAAACCGCGAAGCGCAAGGACCCGCCCAAAGGCGAGATCACGCCCGGGGGCGACCTGCTGGTCGACGGCAAGGCGGTCGCCGTCGACGCGGTGCAGCGCCGGCAGTTGCTGGATTACCGCACCCAGGTCATCGGCATCGCCAAGACCGGGATCGATGCGGGCGAACACGCGGCGATGGTCGCGATCGACCTCACCAACGTCTCGCTGTTCCGCCTCATCGTCGGCGGGATGACCGGCAGCCTCGAACGTCGCGTCGAAGCGTCGGTGAAACGGGACATCGAACCCGCGGTGCTGCAGATCTGCCGGCAACTGCCGCAATTGCGCGATTCGCAGCAGGCCCTGGCCGCGAGCGTGCCCGAGTTCCGGCCTTACGCCACGCTCGACGACGACGACGTCGAGGATTGCGAAAGCGATATCCGCAACGACCTCGCCACGCGCTGATACCGCCACCGGAATGGAAACGGCCATGAACAAGATCCGCATTTTCGGCTGCATCGCCCTGCTGGCGTCGCTGGCTGCGTGCCAGGACAAGGCGCCCGCCACGTCGACCGCCTCCGCCGGCAAACCCGCCGAACCGGGCGGCCTCGCCGGCATGATCGGCGCGCAGATGGACAAGGCCCGTGCCGAGATGGAAACGAAGAACATCAGCATCGGCAACGGCGTGCACATCAACGTCAACGGCCACGAGGTCAACGCGCCCGACAACGGTGCCCCGCACGCGGAGATCACCCCGCAGGGCGACCTGCTCATCGCCGGCAAGGCGGTCGAAGTCACTCCGGCGCAACGCAAGCTGTTGCTCGAATACCGAGGCGAGGTCATCGGCGTCGCCAGCGCCGGGATGGAAATCGGCAAGCAGGGCGTGGACATCGCCGGCAAGGCGATCAACACCGCGGTCGCGAGCATCTTCAACGGCAAGAGCGACCAGGCCGAACAGGAAATGAAGGCGCAGGGCGAGCGCATCGAGGCCTCGGCGATGAAACTCTGCGACCAGTTGCCGGCGATGCTGCAGACCCAGCAGAAGCTCGCCGCCGAACTGCCCGCGTTCAAGCCCTACGCGAACATGCAGCAGTCGGACATCGACGACTGCCGCACGCACGGCGACAGGCATTCCGCGGATCCGGCGCAACAGGCCCGGGTCCAGGCGGAAATCCGCCAGGACATCCGCAATGGCATCCGCGAATCGATCCGCGGCGCGGTGCGGAATCCGTCTTCGTCGGGCAGCGACGACGCGGCGGCGGAAGCCGATGCCGCCGCGGCCAAGGGTGGCTGAGCGCGAAGCCCGCGACCCCTGGGGCATCGGCGCGCCGTGTTGCAACCTTTCCGCGCCACGACGCATCCCGACTGGGCAAGGCTTGTCCGCGACTTACCACCTCAAGAGGCTTTCGCCATGTCCCGACGCCGTGTCCTGCTCTGCACCATCCTGTTCGCCGCGCCCCTGCTCGCCCATGCCGGCGAACAGTGCCGCTTCCAGGCGCCGCGCTCGCTCGACCTGGATCTGCAAGGCGTGACCGGAATCAGCGTGATCGCCAACCAGCACGACGTGCATGTACGCGGCGTGGATGGGGCCGGCGGTGCGGTGCGCGGCCGCGCCTGCGCCAGCAAGCAGGATGCGCTCGACTCGTTGCAGGTCACCCAGCGCAGGGAGGGTAGCCGGCTGGTGATCGAAGCCAGGACCACCCACGAGCTCATGGGCTGGCACCTGTTCGGCGACAACTACGCCTATCTCGATATCGGTGTCGCGATCCCGAAATCACTGCCCGTCAAGCTCGACGTCGGTTCGGGCGACGCGAGCGTCGACAACGTGGCTTCGCTCGACGCGCACGTCGGGTCCGGCGACATCGACGTGCGACGCGTGCCGGGCGAGGTTTCGGCGAGCGTCGGCTCGGGCGACGCCGGTTTCAGCGATATCGGCGCGCTGACGGTGGATTCGGTCGGATCCGGCGACATCGAGGCCAAGGATGTTCGCGGCGATGTCCGTATCGACAGCATCGGCTCCGGCGACGCCACGCTGAAGCAGGTCGGCGGCAGCGTCGACGTGGGTTCGATCGGTTCCGGCGACCTCGACGTGAATGGCGTGGGCCGCGACCTGCGGGTGCGCAGCATGGGCAGCGGCGACATCAGCCACCACGGCGTCGCCGGCAAGGTCGAGATTCCCCGCGACCACGACTGACCACAACGAAGAAAACCGTCTCTCTCCCCCTTGATCCCGGCGCGAGCCGGGATTTTTTATCGGGGCGGGATCAGCCCGAGCCGCCGCCTTCGTGGATCCCGCCCTTGGTCAGCGCGACCGGATCCAGCAACTTGCGCAGCTCGGAAGCGGACAGGCCGCTGTCCTCGACCGCGATGTCCAGCACCGGGCGGTTTTCCTTGTAGGCGCGCTTGGCGATCGCCGCGGCCTTCTCGTAGCCGATGATCGGGTTCAGCGCGGTCACGAGGATCGGATTGCGTGCCAGCGCCTCGCGCACGTTGTCGTCGCGTACCTTCAGGCCCGCGATGGCCGAATCGGCGAGCAGGCGCATCGCGTTCGCCAGCAGGCGGATCGATTCGAGCAGGTCGAACGCGACCAGCGGCAGCATCACGTTCAACTGGAAATTGCCGAATGCACCGGCGATGGAGATCGT
>Ga0075163_10000545_pt1 | contig 48352 bp, 37 predicted proteins | sample JI1023141ADNA_FD_71478 | JGI IMG/M metagenome (GOLD analysis project Ga0075163, IMG submission 71478) | Wastewater effluent complex algal communities from Wisconsin, to seasonally profile nutrient transformation and Carbon sequestration -... | ecosystem: Engineered > WWTP > Effluent > Algae...
GTGAATAATATCGTACAATCTTATTCCTATTCAAAGGAAAAAATACAGCTAAGTGTCAGCGTTGAAAAAATTACCCTTTCTCTGGATATATCGATTCCGGTGGGTTTAATAATAAATGAGCTGGTGACCAACGCAATAAAACATGGTTTTCCGGGTTCAAAAACCGGGATTATAACCATACATCTTAAAAGCGAAAATAATTTTGTATTTTTAGAGTTGAAAGATGACGGAGTTGGTTTTGCGCCTGGAGTTGACTTTGAAAACAGCCACTCTTTAGGCCTACAACTTGTTAACACACTTATTGAGCAAATAGAAGGTAAATTTGAATTTAAATCGGAAAAAAACGTTGGTACACGCATTTTGATCACGTTTAAGATGTAAAAATGACTATGGAAAAGTTAAATATTTTTATTGTTGAGGACGAGAGCATTGTTGCTAAAGACATTCAGAATAGCCTCGTAAAACTTGGCTACAATGTTGTTGGTATTGCCAACAATGGAAACGATGCTATTGAAAAGATTATTGAATTGATGCCAGATCTGGTGTTGATGGACATTATGATTAAAGGCGATTTGACAGGTATTGATGTGAGCGAGAAAATAAAAGAAAAAATAAGTGTCCCGGTTATCTTTTTAACCGCTTACGCCGATGAGGGGACACTATCCAAAGCTAAAATAACCGAACCTTATGGGTACATATTAAAACCTTTTAAAGAGATTGATCTTCATTCGACGATCGAGATGGCCGTTTACAAACATCAGAAAGACACAGCGCTGCTTAAAGAGAGAGATTTTTTGTATTCACTTGTTGAGAACAAAGACGATAACAACAAGGACATTTTATTTGTTAAAGCCAATAGTCGCCTTGTAAAAGTACTTTTAAAGGATATCTATTTTGTTGAAGCGTTAAAGGATTACGTAATAATAAACACTCAGTCGGCAAGATACACTGTACATAGCACTATGAAAGACATTGACCGCAAGTTGGGTAATATTGATTTTGCAAGGATTCACCGATCATTTATTGCCAGGCTGGATAAGATTCAGAGCATTGATTCACAAAATGTTATTTTGGAAAATGATAAAAAAGTGATTCCGGTTGGCGGCTCTTATCGCGAAGAGCTTATGCAGAAATTGAATATGCTTTAATAGCACCCAACTTAATTGATGTCTAAGGCCGGCCTAATTTTCGAAGTTGAAAAACCTAATGTAAAATCCAACACCATTTAGTTTCACAAAGAGGTTATCTGAAAAACAAGGCACTACATCATCACGTAGTTTTTAAACCAACGTCTAAAATTTTACATGTCAAAAGTAAAAACAACTTTTTTCTGCCAAAATTGCGGCGCCCAATCCGCAAAATGGGCTGGTAAGTGCAATAGCTGTGGGGAATGGAATACAATAATTGAAGAGGTAGTTCATAAAGAAAGTAAAAACGACCGACTTCAATTGTTTTCGGCAAACAAAAGAGAAGTTAACCAGGCAAATAAACCGGTTTTACTACAGGATATTGGGTTATCCGACTTTCCACGTATCGCAGTACCTGGCCAGGAACTTACCCGTGTTTTGGGTGGAGGTATTGTACCAGGAAGTTTAGTGCTGTTTGGTGGTGAGCCGGGGATAGGTAAGTCAACGCTTATGCTGCAGTTGGCGTTAAGGCTCAAAAACCTCCGTATTCTTTATGTGAGTGGCGAGGAAAGCGAACAACAAATAAAAATGCGTGCTGAAAGGATTGGCATTACTACAGAAAATTGTTTCATTTTACAGGAAACAAATACACAGAATATTTTTGCTCAAATAAATGTGATCGAACCACAACTGGTTATCATTGATTCGATACAAACTATACACACAAGTTATATTGAAAGCAGCCCGGGAAGTGTGAGCCAGGTTAGGGAATGTGCGGCGGAATTTTTGAGGTTTGCCAAAGAAACGAATGTACCGGTATTTATGATTGGGCATATAACGAAAGAGGGGAGCCTGGCAGGACCCAAAATCCTTGAGCATATGGTAGACACGGTATTGCAATTTGAAGGGGACCGGAACCACGTTTACAGGTTATTAAGGGCCACCAAAAACCGGTTTGGAAGCACCAATGAAATGGGCATTTATGAAATGAACGGTTCGGGCCTGAAAGAGGTAACAAATCCATCGGAAATACTCATAACAAACCGAAAGGAAGCAACGAGCGGGGTGGCTATAGCAGCTACCCTGGAAGGTAACCGACCCATGTTGATAGAAACGCAGGCCCTGGTGAGCACTGCCGCTTATGGTATTCCGCAGCGATCGTCCACCGGCTTCGATCTCAGACGTTTATCGATGCTGTTGGCCGTTCTTGAAAAACGTTGCGGCTTCCGTTTGGGCGTGAAGGATGTTTTTATAAATATTGCGGGAGGTATAAAGGTGGAAGACCCAGGGATTGATCTGGCATTGGTGTGCGGCATTTTATCTAGTAATGAAGACCTACCAATTCCTCAAAACGTCTGTTTTGCAGCTGAAATAGGCCTCACGGGAGAGATAAGGCCGGTAAGTCGGATAGAGCAAAGGATTTCTGAGGCGGATAAACTGGGCTTTGAAAAAATCATAATCTCCTCGTATAACTTAAAAGGACTGGATGTTAAAGGATTTAAAATCGAAATAATAGCAGTGTCTAAAATGGAAGAGGTTTTTTCCAGGCTTTTCGGATAATAAGAACAAAAACGCTGTTAACGTCCTAGAGCCTTTATGGCCTCATTTATATCCATTCGCTCACCGTTTTTCGTGGCAATAACAAAACAATCTTTAAATCCTTTTTCGCGAAGCATTTTTTGATGTGTAACCGCGTCTTTTAACGATGAAAAATTTCCGGAGGTATACTTATATATGTTTTTTACTTTGTAAAATGAGCCTTCTCGGATGGCACCGAATTTTTCCTGATCTAAATTTAATGGAACATCGCTGCTTGCGAACTGAATTTTAAAAACGATGGTGTCACTATTTGTTGTTGTTTTTGTTGTGTCACGACTTTCGGTTTTAATTTCTTTGGTTTTTTTTAGTTTATCAACGATACTTTTGGCTGAAACAAGCGAGTCTTCTTTCTCTTTTGAATAGCTGACGCTATCTTGCGGCTTTAACTCTATATTAGCATACGCATCGTCATCTATTTCTATTTTTTCTTTAGTTTCTTTTTTAATGTCGGGGTTTTTTGTTTGGGGATCAACTTTTTCAGCTGGTTTTTCATCCTCCTCTTCTTCGGCTACCTTTTTTTGCCCTGGGATATTACCAGCTAAAATGTTTTCGTTTTCTAATGGCTCTTGATTTTCATATTCGTCATCGTATACTTTTTTTTTTCCTTCAACTTCATCTTTGTAATGCCGCAGACCTCTGAATATCGCTTTTGCGAGGTAATCCTGGCCTTTTTCGCTTCCTAAAAACTTTTCTTCCATAGGGTTTGTGAGGTAACCAAGTTCTGTAAGAATGCTTGGCATGGAGGTGCGCCATAACACCCATATACTTTGCCTGTGAACTCCTTTGTCTATTCTTCCCGCTTTTTTAGTGTACTCTTCCTGAATTTTCATTGCCAGACTGGCGCTTTGTATCACATACGCTGAAGTGTAATTGCTCATAATGATATAACTTTCTTCACTTTCCGGATCGAACCCGCCGTATTTTTTTTCGTAATCCTCTTCATAAAAAATGGCAGAGTTTTCACGGGTAGCCACTTTCATTTTTCCCTCTTCGTTTTTAAGCCCCATTACGTAGGTTTCAGTACCAAACGGGATGGGATTTGGCTTTTCAACTACCACCAACTTTCCTTTTTTATTTTTAAAAGTTTTTACCCTTTTTTTTCCGGTTTTAGGGTCTTTTACAATTACAGGTTTTCCGGCAGCGTTGCAGTGGATCGAAATAAATAGGTCCGCCTTAGCCTTATTTGCGATTTGAGCCCGGTCCTCCAATTCAACAAACACATCGGTGGTTCGGGTGTAAATTACTTTTACATCCTTTAGGTTTTCTTCCAACAGTTTACCCAATTTGAGCGATACGGCCAACGCTACGTCTTTTTCGTTATGTGTGGCGCCATTGCAGCCAGGGTCTTTGCCACCGTGTCCTGGGTCAATAACAATTATTTTTATACCAGTACCGGCTCCTTTTGTGCCAAACTTAAAGGATGTGATAAAGGAAACAAGTAAAATTAAAAGAAATGAATATTGTAATTTTTTAACCATCTGTACTAACAAAATATCAAGCAATACGCCAAAGTATTGTAGCTTTGTCTACTTTTGAACAATTGAATAAAATTATTCGATTCAGTTTGATATTATCCACACATAATAAAGTAGTTCTCTTCTTTGCCCTGTTAATATCTTTAGATTCTAGTGGGCTTAGTGCGCAAAATACTGTTGGCGATACTCTAAAAAGGCTTGCTGTTGACACAATTAATGCAAATGATGAGGGGGATGAGTTAGAGGAAGTGGTCAAATATACCGCCCGGGACAGTATCGTCGCATTACCCGGCTTGGGAAAAGTCTTTTTGTATGGCAAATCCAACGTTGACTATGGGAGTATGAATATCCAGGCCGAGTTTATCGAAATAGATTATCTGCGGAACCTAGTAGTAGCATATGGAAAAAAAGACAGTCTCGGGAAAAATGTTGGAAATCCAGTGTTTAAAGATGGAAGCGAAACGATGGAGGCGGATAAAATAATGTATAACCTTAAGTCGAAGCGTGGAAAGATATTTAACGCGCTCACCAAACAAGGCGAATTATTAGTAGTGGGTAGCGAAATTAAAAAGGACAGTACAAATATTGTGTACATGAAGGATATGAAATGTATCCCATGTCAGGAGGCCGACGCAAGAACAGTTTTTAGGGCAACGAAAGCTAAAATTATCCCGGATGATAAGATTGTAACGGGACCTATGTACCTTGAGGTAGGAGGGGTGCCCACACCATTAGGGTTGCCGTTTGGTTTTTTCCCAAACACTAAAAAACAACATAGCGGCATTCTTATACCCACATTTGGCACTTCGCAGGAACGGGGCTTTAATTTAAGACAGGGGGGCTTTTATTGGGGTATAAATGATAAAACCGATATGACTATCCGTGGGGATATTTATGCCAATGGAACCTGGGCTTTAAGCGCCAGGAACAATTACAATGTCTTGTACAAGGCGAATGGGAATACCTATGTAAGTTACAGTCAATTTAATATCGGCGATCCAGATGTGCCTACCACTTTTTCTAAACAAAAAGCGTACGAGGTGCGTTGGGTCCATAATCAGGATAATAAAAGTGACCCAACCATTCGTTTTACTTCAAATGTGAACTTTGTAAAGAACCAGACTTTTAACCGACTAACTTCAATTAATTCAGGCCAATATTTAACAAATACGTTTAATTCTAAAGTAGATTTCACTAAAACATTTAAATTAAGTTCGGTTAGTTTGTTTGCTACACACAGTCAGAATGCCGTTACCAGACAAATGGATATTACTTTTCCGTCGCTTACTTATTACGTAAATACTTTTTTTCCTTTTAAGCGCGAAAGTGCAGTAAAACAAAATGTATTTGACAAATTGAGCATGAGTTATCAACTCCTTGCACAAAACAGCCTTACGGGCAGCGATAGCACTTTGTTTAAGGGGAGTTTGGAAGAGAAAATGAAATACGGCATTAAACACTCTATACCAATTTCTACTAATTTTAATGTGTTAAAGTACATTGTGGTGTCACCCGGTGTAAATCTGAATGCATATATGTACACGAAGAGCATTAATAAACGTTATATTTCAGAATACCGCGCTGGTACAGACACAGTTATAACAGATGATGTTAGGGGTTTTACCGGTGGTTACGATGCCACCTTCTCAACCAATTTTAACACCAAAATTTATTTTGATTATTTATTCAGAAAGGGCAAAGTAAAACAAGTAAGACATTTATTAATCCCAACAATAAATTATTCTTACAGACCAGATTATGGCAAGGAACAGCTGGGTTTTTGGAGGAATGTTCAAACAGATTATTTGGGCAATAGGCAAAGCTATTCCATTTTTCAGAACGGTATTTTTGGGGGCCCGCCCATTGGCAAGCAGAATTCTGTGGGTTTAAACCTTAACAATACTTTGGACGCTAAACTGAAACAACGATCAGATACGGGCATTACGTATAACAAAGTGTCAATTTTGCAGAACCTTACGTTAAACACGGCGTATAATTTTGCTGCAGACAGTTTTCAATTGTCTAACATTGGTTTAGCAGCGCGTACGGTATTATTCAAAAATTTTGACATTAACCTGACTTCTATTTTTGATCCTTATGCCTATAATAACGAGGCCAATGTCAGGCTCTCAAGGTACGCGTATGAGTATAATAATAAACCCGTGCGTTTTACGGATGCCTATCTTACAGTTGGTACAAATTTTGGTAGTAACAAACTTGCGGCCATCCGGAAACTACGGAACCCGCCCAATATGACTAACGGTGCTGAAAAAGGTGCAGTACAGGATTTGGATCCGGAAGAAGAACTACCATGGAATTTAACCTTAACCTACAATTTAACTTTAACGAATCACAATAATACAGTTATAAAATCTTCACACGTGTTAAACACCATTGCAGATATTAAACCTACCAAATACTGGAAATTGGGAGTTACAACCGGTTTCGATTTTACGACAAAAAAATTAAGTTACACGAGTTTTGATATTTACCGGGATCTTAAATGTTGGGAAGCAACCATTAAATGGGTGCCATTTGGATTCAATAAAAGTTACATCGTTGGCATAAATCTTAAAACCTCTATGTTACGGGATATGGTTCCTAAGCGTACTCGTCAAACCTACGATAACCCACAGCTTACAGAACTGTTGAGGTAATGCTAAAAAGGCGTCCACAGTTAAGTGGGCGCCTTTGATCAGAGAGGAGTTTACGGTTAATGCGTAACAATAATTTTACCGGTTTGTATGATATTGCCCTTGTCATCTTTCATTTTAACAAAGTATAGACCAGTGGCATTATCCAGGAGACTTATTTCACTTGTTGTTTCGTTTATTTGACTAGTGGTGAAAGGCACCATTTTTCCATTTATATCATAAACAACCAAAGAAAGATCTTTGGCGTTGCGAATATTGAATGTGCCGGAACTTGGGTTAGGGTAGAGTTCTATTGCGGTAGAGTTTATATCGATGCTTTGTACACCTAACACCGCATCTTTACAATTTGACGGATAGCCACCACATCCCGAAAGTGCATCGCACGAAGGGTCGTAGCTACGGATCTGTGTAATTTCTGATTGTGAAATAATCCTGTTATAGAATCGTACATTGTCAATACTACCATTAAGCGGAGCATTAAAAATGCCTGAGTTGGTTCCACCAAGGTATACATTGGAGTTGTCGTAATTCATTACAACAGAAGAGGATAATGTATTATCGAGCGTTCCATCGACATAAAGTTTGATTACCGAGTTGTCCATACAAAATGTAATGTGGTGCCATATGTAAGGACTGTATAGGTTAGTTGAATTCAAAATGGCCTGTGTCCCACATCCGGCTGTACTGCTACTGGCTTTAACTACATGGTAGCGAATTTGTCCGCTAATGTTAGATGCCGTAAGCGAATACCCTTCGAACCAGGATGTACACGTGTTTTTTGCGAATACAAGGAATTGAGCGCTGTTAAGCACATCCAGTTTTGCCCAAAGAGTAACCGAAATCCCATTGGTGCCAGCAGGTTTTATACGGGAATCGTTTGGAAATTCGATGTAGCTATTGGTGGCGCCGGAGAATTTAAACGCTCCGTTTAGATCCCCCACATGACCGGTGTCGCAGCCCACATTGTAGAGCGTGCCATCCAAACTTGGCGGCACTCCACTGGTTGTAGGCGCATAATTGATGGCGTTACAGTTTAATGGATAACAAGCTTGTAAGCCATTTAATAGTCCTATGCCGGCGGCATTACATTGAGGTGACGCGTTATAAATCTTTTTAAACTCTGAATTGTAGAGTTTGCGATTATAAAAACGAATATCGTCCAGACGACCATCTAAAGGTGCATTAAAGATACCGGAGTTGGTTCCACCGAGATATACATTTGTTGAACCGTCATAGCTGAATGCCGTTGAGGAAACGATGGGAGTTCCTTCAGGATTTCCGTTAAGAAACAGTTTTAGTGAATCTGTACCGGCGTAAAAGCCCACGTGGTACCAGGTGTTGATACTCAAAGTAGTACTTCCAGTTATGGCATGTTGTGTTACCGCGGAACAAGCCGCACTGGATTTGACAACCTGAAGCTTTAAAGCAGATCCAACTTTAGTTGCAGCAAGTGCATAACCTTCAAAATAGATGCTACATGCGTTTTTTGCAAATACTAAGTATTGTCCATTAGTAGAACTATTGAATCTAACCCAACCTGAAACAGAAACCGCTGTAGTTGGTTTAATGCGACTGTCATTTGGTAACTGAATGTAACTATTTGTTGCACCGGAAAAAGCATAAGCGCTGTTGGCGTTGCCTAAACGATCGCTTGTGCAGGTTACGTTTGAGGCAGTTATGCCGTTTAGAGCGCTACCAGTGGCTGCCATGTTTGTGATATTGCAATCAAGAGGATAACACGCCTGAAGGCTATCTGTCAATAGGGGTTCGCCTGTTACGTTGCAGGCCGGATTGGTATCCTTAAGTAGTTTAAACTCAGAGTTAGTCAACTTTCTGCTGTAAAAGCGAACATTGTCTAAACGCCCGTTTAGGGGAGCGTTGAAAATACCGGAATTAGTCCCGCCGAGATAAACGTTAGTGTTCGCGTAGTTAAACGCTGTGGTTGAAGAGATAGGAGTACCCTCAACAACTCCATCCAAAAACATTTTCAGAGAATCGGTTCCAGCGTAGAAACCAACGTGATACCATTGGTTAGCATTTAAGTTGGTAACCCCTGAAACCACGTGCTGTGTGGAGGGAGAGCAGGCGCTACTGGATTTAACAACGGTTAGCCTGAAGTTAGAACCAACCACCGCTCCTAAAAGTGCGTACCCTTCGAAATAGGAAGAACAAGAATTTTGCGCAAAAACAATGTACTGTGAGTTACTGGTGTTGTTAAATCTTACCCAACCAGAGAAAGACATTGAATTGTTAGTTTTGATCAGAGAACTGTTTGGTAATTGAATATAACTGTTTGTTGCTCCCGTGAAGGCATATGCGGTATTGGCAACCCCCGATACACCGGTTGTACACGACACATTGAAGCCCGTACCGTTCATAATACTTCCTGACGCCGCGTAGTTATCTGTGTTACAGTCTAGCGGGTAGCAAGCTTGCAACCCATATTGTAGATTTTGAGCCTGTAGATGATTTAAGGCTGTAAAAAAAAGCAGTCCGATAATTGTTTTAATTTTTTTCATAATGTTAAGTTTTTTGTTGAATATTTTTAAGCTTCTCTCGGCCCTTTCATCTTAAACCTGGTAAAAGCCCCAGCGCTTTAATCATTAATTTGTGTTAGTGAAGAAACTCTCTCTAGAAAAAAATGATTAAAGTGTTACCATAGCATTTGTGTCTGTTTCGTTTAGATTTGTGTTTGGTTTTTGACAAATCTATAAAACAGCAGGCTCGAAAAAACGGCGGAAACCCGTAAGAATAGGGTATTTAACAAAATAAGTTTTGAACATGGTAACGGTTACCAAAATGACGCAAATAGCCGAAAGGTCTCGGAAAATACGTAATGCCATTAAGTAAAAACCGAAAGACAAGGACAGGATAATAGCTTTTGACCAAATTTTAGAAGAGCACAATCATATTTGCCCGGTAGGAGGAGACTCTTTAAATGAAAAAGCCCGGATTTTCCGGGCTTTAAAATCAGGGTTTTTTAGGTGCTGCTTTAGGAGGGGTAAAGTAACTTTTTGCTTTTTCGTTATTTGGATCCAATTCCTTAAGAGCGTTCCATATCTCGTCAGCTTTTGTTTTGTCTTTTTTGGTTACATAATAATAGCCCAGATATTCGTAGGCTTCAATGACGTTGGCTTTGTAAGTTGTTGTTTTTTCTTCGGGCTTTACAAGAGCCAATACTTTTTCATAATAAATTTTGGTAGAATCTTTTTCAGCTTTTGGATCAAGTATGGAATTTGTTCTTCCCCTCCAGGTATAACTGACCGGCCAGGTTGGATTCAGTTCAGCCAGCTTCATGAAAGCTGAATCTGCTTTTATAAATAATGGCGTGGCCTCTTCTTCTTTTTTCTTCCTTAGTTTAGGATCTTTAATTGTGTTGGCCTCGTTTTGGAGAGTGCCACCAGAATAGTAATAAGCGCGGCCCCAATTGAAATAGTCGTTGTTATTTAAGCTTTTAGGATCAGCTACCATCTTAAGTCGATAATACTCAATTGCCTTGCTGTATTTTTTTGCTTTCATGGCCGAAGCCGCAAGCTCTGAATTAATGTCTCCAGCAGATGAAGGTTCAAGGGCAATGGCTTTGTCCATTTCAATTTTTGAAAGGGAATCTTTACCCATACGAAGCAACAACAATCCTTTGTATTTGTAGTCGGCCGCTTTGTATTTAAAGGTTGGTCCAGCGGCAATAAAGAAATCATTCATTGCCTTCAGTCCTTTTGTATAGGCAGCTGTGTCTGTTTTATTTCCGTTTTCAGCATAACTGTAACCAGCAATGCGTTCAAGATAAACATTACTAAAACCAGATCTTTTAAGTGATTCATATTCTGTAATGGCGTCGCTGTATTGTTTGTTCGCAAAAAGGGCTGTCATAAATCTGTAACGGGCTTTATCGCTGTTATTGAGTTCCAGGTATTTTTTCCAGTTTTCGATCGATTTGGATGGTTGGCTCACGAGGTAATACAATTCAGCAATTTCGCGGTAGGCTGGCGCAAAGGTAATATCCAGTGCCAGCGCTTCTTTGTATTTATCAAGGGCTAATTGATAGTTGCGTCCGCGTTGATAGAGTTTACCTTCTCTTAAAATCCCTTTTGAGCTTTTCGGATTTAAAGTGGTGGCCATTTTGTAATTTTTGATAGGTGGTCCACCGTCTGTTGGCGTTTTTTCGAGTTGTGCGTCGCCCAGTATAATATAGTTTTCAGGGTTTTTCGGTTCCACTTTTACAGCGTTATTGGCAAGTATCAAAGCTTCATCCGCGTTTTTGGTATCTGTTGACAGCCAAGCTTCAGCGGTTCGGCGCATGACCTCCGTATTTTTATTTCCGCCTAAAGTGGCAGCTTTATAAAATTGAGCTTTGGCCTCTGCTGTGTTACCTTTTGCCAGCAGCACCTTACCCAGACCTATATAATTTAATGGGTTAGTCGCGTTTACTTCTACACCTTTTGAATAATAAATATTTGCGCTATCGATCTCATCACTTTTGAAATAATTCTCTCCAAAGTAAAAGTAGTTTTCTCCTTTGGTAGGTTCTTTTGCCAATAATTCACGAAAGTTAGCCGCAGCTGCGTCGAAATTTTCGTTGTCAGTTTTCTTAATAATATCCTGTAGGGTCTGCGCATTCAAAAGCCCTGTAAGACCAACCATGCCTGATAAAATCGTTTTTCTCATTTTTTGTTTTTAGGATGCGTAAAAATAATACAATTATTTACAATGCAAGTTAAGTACCAATTAATTATTAAACTAAGGGATTTAGCATATTTTAAGAATGTAATAAAATACTAGTTTTAATGCATTCCCTCGGTATTGATATGGACACTTCTTTCATTTTGACGCGTTGGTAAAAGACCTTGTTTAAGAAAGGTCAACTGTCCCTTAGGTCCCGCGACGAAGCTTTCAAAACCCTTTGCCAGGGTGAAATCTCCGGTTTTGCGATACACATAAATGGTTCTGGTAAACGGATAGGTTTGTAGTTTAAAACTGCTTTGATCAGGGAATTCATATTGGTTGCTTCCGGGATTATTTACACGTAGAAATTTTACTTTGCCTCTGTTAGCCTTGTATATGGAATCGTCCACGTCGCTTATCCAAGAAAAGTCAATAAATGCAATTGTGTTTATATTTTGGGCAACATAATTAATGGCATCAAGCGTAGAGTTAAGAATGTTGCAATTCGATGAGAAGTTTTTGCCTTTTAGTAAAGAGTCTTTAAGGTAGTGAACCACCGAGGAATTATTTTTATCGAGCAAAACCCGCAAGTCAATGTTTTGGCCGGACGAATCAGTGGTTGTGCCACTTTTGCCAAGCAGGGAAAGAGCGTTTTCGTAAGATATATTGTTAAGTGGGGTGTTAATGTTTGTAATTAAGGCGACGCCACTTTTGGCAACGGCTGAAAATTTTGGAAAATACCCTTTTGATTCAAATGCTTTCTTTTCGGTTGTATTCAACGCGCGCGATATAACGATGGCCTCGCATTTGTCGCTGTACAGGGCCTGTATTGCTTCATTTTCTGATGACGAAAATACTTCGACAGAAGCGTTTGGGTATTGCGACTCAAAAGTACGAGCTTGGTTTTTTACATGAAGCGCCGTTCCTTCATCGTACCATACTTTTAGTTTACCCGAAGTGGGAGAATTATCGGAATAATCATTTTTAAAGTAGTTATCACAAGCGTAAAGGAATGTTAGTAGAAACAGCGTAATAATGTAACGACCGGTTTTAATGAGTTTATTCTTCATGCTGAGCTTGTTTAAAGACTTGATATAGTCTTACGGATCTGTAAATACCGTAAGCTAAAAGAATGATGATAAAACTGGTTCGCCTTGATCCAAACAGACGGTCTTCCATGAAGTTGGTAAACGTAAAGGCAACGACTCCCGAAAAAACCACGAGAACCATTAATAGGCCGAACCAAGTAGAGATTGTATTTAATCCGAATTTCATCATTCTTTCAAGTAAAAAAAAAGCCACAACGTTTTCGTTATGGCTTCTTATTATCAAAATCAGCTTATTGAATTTTAAAGCTGATTGGTAAATTAAAATAACATTTAACAGAGCGTCCCGTCATCTTTGCAGCTTTCCATTTTGGCATGGACTTTACAACGCGGATGGCCTCTTTGTCGCATTCCGGGCAACCAGAAACCCCCTTGAGAATTTCCACGTTACTGATGTCGCCATTTTCGTTTACTACAAATTTCAAGAAACATTTACCACTTATACCAGCTTCACGTGCCATAGCCGGGTATTGTAAGTTTTTCTGAATGAACTTTGCCATTTCAGATAAACCGCCTGGAAATTCCGCATTTTCTTCCACAATCGTAAAAATTTCAGGCGCTGCGGGTTCACCGGGACCACTTACTTCGGTAGGCGGAGCAACAATATCTTTCTCACCTTCCTGATCTTTAGTCCCTACATTAGTTTCCTTCACCTCTTCCTGCAATTTTTGCGGTTCTTCTTCAATAGCGTCGTCCTTAATAACCGGTGGAGTAAATTTTACCATTTCCACCATTGGCGGTGGTGGTGGAGGCGGCGGCGGCGGCGGTTGTTCTTCAACCGGCGGCGGCGGTGTAAGATCAATTTGTTCTACTTTGATTGTTTCAGTTACCTCTTCTTCTTTTGGCCGGTCAGCAAATTTTTTCACGCCCATAAGAACGACGGAAAAAACAAGCATACCACCAATGATGTAAGTAACCCGTTTGTTATAATTTGACCTTAGCTCATAAGCGCCGTAATTTTGGTTTCGGCCTTCAAAAACGATTTCATTTCGCTCATCGAGGGTTAGGTTATTCCAGTTTTTTAGCATTTTTTCCTCTTTTTAGTTAGTGCCAATTTTTTCTGTAATCATGTCCATCTCCGGCTTCATGATATCTACCATCACATATTTTCCTACCACGTTGATGTTTAATTCATCAATCACATCAATCACATTTTTGTAGGTGGCCTTATCATCGGTTTTTATCAGGTACGTGTATGATTCCTTGTCCGCTTTCCTAAGTTTAACCAGGCGTTTATAAGTGGTGTCGGCCAGTTCCTTATTTTCGTGTTTTACAGTAAGCGCTTTGATCTGGTCCTGCATAACTTTGTTTTTTTCTAACAGGTAATCGTGTAATCCGCCTTTTCCTTGTGCAAAACTGAGTTCAGACAATTGAGTCTTTTTACCGCCCTCATCGTCTGCGGCTCTGAATTGGCCTTCATAATAAAAAATGCGATCGTCCTTAGTAAGTAAAAACGTGATACCATTTTTTACTTCATCAATTTTTTGATCTGGAGGTGGTGGTGCAGGAAATGTGAGCTCCATCGATTTTGGCTTGCTGAATGTGGCTGTTAGAACGAAGAACGTTAATAACAGGAACGCCAAGTCAACCATCGGCGTCATGTCTATCCGGGTCGATTGTTTTTTGGCCCTTTTCTTACCGCCCTTGTGGCCACCGCCACCGCCTTCTTGTATTTCTGCCATTGTTTAAAAATTGTTTTGTCTTGCGACGTTAATATTATTTTTTAGGATTAATGACCGTACCGCCACCTTCCAGAGATGTAATGAGGTTAAACTGATAAATCTTCAAATCTGTGAAGTTCTTCACCACATCTTTCACATAAATGTAAGGGGTTTTTGCGGCGCATTTGATGGCATAACGGGGCTTTTCGGCCTTAAATTCCTGGTTAGACTCCAGTGCTTTTTGTTTTGCTTCGTTATACACTTCTACGGCGTTTTTACCACCAATCGCGATCCAGTCTTTTAGCTGGTTATTGGGGATGATGGTGTCCAGAGGAACTCCTTTTTGAGGTTGAAAATTTTTACGTTCTTCTTCTTTTGCATCAATGTAACGGGGCAGGTCCTTAATGTCTACACCGAAACTAGGCAAACCACTGAACTTCACAACTTCCTCTTCGGAGAATGGTACTTTATATTTGGCGGCCATTTCGCGGAGAGCATTCATTTTGGCTGTAGAATTGCTGATTCCGAAGAAAGCTCTTCCCTTATCATCAATGGTTACCATAATGTGGTTATCCGGAAGATCAACCTCGCCAATAGAAGAGGGTGGGTCCACTACCACCGGTTCGGCCATGCGGAAAGAGGCTGTTAACATAAAGAATGTTACCAGCAGAAAGGCCAAATCCACCATGGGCGTCATGTCCAATGCGGGGGCTCCTCCTTTTGATGGTTTTTTTGACATTATTAATTCGTTTTAATTGAGATGATTAATAAGTTGATTTTCCACACCAGGTGAAAAATTATTTTCCGGTTGATTGGAATTCCTGAATGATTGAGAATCCGGCTTCATCCATGGCGTATGTAATCTGGTCAATTCTATTGCTGAAATAGTTATAGAAAATAATCGCCATAGCCGAGGTTAAGATACCTACCAACGTGTTAACAAGGGCTTCGGAAATACCAGTTGCTAACGCCGAAGTGTCCGGAGCACCTGCTGCAGATAAGGCAGCAAACGCACGTATCATCCCTACAACCGTTCCAATAAGACCAGCAAGTGTACCAATGGAAGCCATGGTTGAAATAACCACCATGTTTTTCGATAGCATTGGTAATTCAAGGGCAGTGGCCTCTTCTATTGCTTTTTGAATAGCAGCTACTTTCGCTTCTTTGTCCATTGACGAATCGTTTTGAACGAATCGGTACTTTAGAATCCCTTCATGTACCACATTGGCCAATGAACCTTTTTGCCTATCGCATTCTGCAATAGCGCCGTCAAAATCATGGTTTGAGATTAAGGATTTGATTTTAGAAACAAACTTATCTGTTTGTCCTTTTCCACTGGCTTTCATAATGGTAATGAAGCGTTCAATGGCGAAAGTGATAACTGTTAACAAGAATCCAATCAGGATCGGTACGATAAAACCACCTTTATACATGGTTCCAAGAATATTGTGTGGATGTCCTTTGTCAGCATCACCACCTTCAAAATTCGAAGGCGCACCCAAAATGCCCTTAAATATAAAAACCCCAATTAACAGGCAGATTACAATGGCCAGGGCCGATACAATTAATGGGAAACCTCCCGATGTTTTTTTCTTGTTCATACTCATTTATTTTTTATTTATTTAGTTAAAATTAGAACGCCAAACATAATAAAATAGTTTTGAACATAAAAACCAATTCAACCTCTATTTAGTAGTAATTAACGCTAATTGGTTACAAATATTTCAAAGATTGCAGGATAAAATGGCGTTAGTTTTATATCTGGCCTAATTTTCAGCATATTTGGTACCGGTATTAAGAAATTGTTATTAATGAATATTGAGGAACTTCGAGAGCATTGCATAAAAAAGAAAGCGGTAGAGGAGGGGTTTCCGTTTGGGAGGGATACGCTGGTTTTTAAAGTGGGAGGTAAGATATTCCTACTGGTAAGTTTTGACTCCAGTCCCTTAAATTTTAACGCTAAGTGTAACCCCGACAGAGCGATTGAATTGCGCGAAAAATATTCCAGTGTATTGCCTGGTTATCACATGAACAAAACACATTGGAATACCATCGTTTGCGACGGTTCTGTATCCAAGAAACTTATTTTTGATTGCGTAGACCATTCGTATGATTTGATCGTAACATCACTGCCAAAAAAAATCAGGGAACAAATTTTAAACCCCTGAAATGCTGATATTCATGAGGCATTTGAATAGTTACGCGAAATACGGATGCCTAATATTTTCATAAAAGAAGTCTTTTATAAAATAAAATATATAAATTCGTGTAAAACTTTAAATTTACAATGAAAAGAAAACTTACTTTACTTTTAGTTGCAACGACCTGTGTGTTAGGATTAAACGCGCAAATTATACTTACACAAAATTTCAATGCTACCAACTCAGTTACGTCCACCTGGGGAAGAATAAATAACTCTCAACCAACTGGAAGCACTTCCTGGTTTATAGGAAATCCCGGGGTTTTTCCAGCATATAACGGGGCCGATTCGGCATATTTTGCTGCCAATTTTTTTAGTACGAATGGCACAGGGGATATCAGCACATGGTTAATTTCTCCAACGGTTACATTAACAGATGGCGGCGTGCTGAAATTTGCGACGCGCACCACTTCCAGCACAGTAAACCCGGACCGGTTAAATGTTTACATGAGCACGGCCGGAACAGGATCAAACGTTGGCACAACCAGCACTTCTCTTGGAACTTTTACTACTTTACTCGTTAGCATTAATCCTAGCCTTACTACTGTTGGTTATCCCGGATCGTGGACCGTGTATACGACTACACTGAGCGGCATTACCGGCACGCTTACAGGTCGTTTTGGATTTAGATATTTTGTACCAAGCGCCGGACCTACAGGAACAAACAGTAGTTACATTGGACTTGACGCGGTTGAGTACGGCTTACCTTGTGCCAACCCAACGTTATCGATTAATTCATCCACCACGGGTATTTGTACAGGTAATACTGCTGCCATCACGGCCAGTGGCGCTGCTACTTACACCTGGAACACGGGTTCAACCAGCCCCTCTATCACTGTAAGTCCTACAACAACAACTGTGTATACTCTTGTTGCATCCAGCATTCCAAATTGTAATAGCACAGAAACTATAGTGATTACTACCACTTTAACACCGGCGCTCGCGGTAACAGATTTAACAACCTGTCCGGGAACAGCGGCTACGCTTATGGTTAGCGGAGCTTCTACCTATTCTTGGGACAATGGGGCCACAACGTCGACAATTGCGGTAACGCCAACCATATCTTCAACGTATACTGTAACCGGGTATAACGGCTCATGTGTGGACACGAAAACAGTTTCCGTCGCATTAGGATCTTCTCTTTCTATTAATGCTACGGCCAGCTCAACATTGGTTTGCAGCGGCAGTTCGGCAACATTGATGTCGATGGGCGCAAGTAATTACACCTGGACACCAGGCAACACAACCACACAAAACACGACGGTTAATCCTACAGTTTCAACAATTTATACTGTAAGTGCATCTTCAGGATCTTGTATGGGCATGAGTACCATTTCGGTGAGTGTAAATGCTGTTCCATCGGTAACAATCACTTCATCAAGCAACTCGGTGGTTTGCGTTAATTCATTAATTACCTTTTCTGCCAATGGAGCCAGCACTTATAGCTGGGTTAATAGCGCCTCAACAACAAGCGTCGTTTCTATAGTTACTCCGACAGTGCCAGGTACTTATACCTACAATGTTATTGGAACCGGAACCAATAATTGTTCGGCAAGCGTCTCCATCACTCGCTCAGTAAGCGCATGTGTTGGAATCGAAGACCAGTCTAAAAACAGTGTATCCATTTCAATTTTTCCAAACCCGTTCAACAACGAATTGAAACTTAGCGGGTTAAATGGTACGGTTGAGTTCTATAACTCTTTAGGCCAGCTTGTATTAAAGCAGGACGTGGTTAGTTTTGAACCAATCAACACCTCAAATTTCATTAAAGGCATTTATATTCTCAAAATGTATAATAACGACGGGAAATTGATAAATACTTCAAAAGCTATTAAAAATTAATAGAACCTTTTTTAAATAAGCCCGGGACAAACTCCCGGGTTTTTTGTTTTGTGAACATTGTAAACATTTCTATTGTAAATTTGTATTCTATTAAAACTAACAATGACCGTTGATTCCTTATTAAGCCGGGCACTAAAACTTGAATTTTTAAGTATTGAAGAAGGTGTTTTTCTTTTTGAAAATGCGGCAACAGCCGAATTGATGTTTGTAGCAAATGAGCTAAGGAAAATCAAAAAGAGTAACTCGAAGAAAGTTACCTGGCAAATTGATCGTAACCTTAACACGACAAATGTATGCATCGCCAACTGTAAATTCTGTAATTTTTACCGAATTCCGAGTCACCCGGAATCCTATATCACGGATATTGAAACATACAAAACTAAGATAGAAGAAACTATTAAATATGGCGGCGACCAATTGTTATTGCAGGGAGGTCATCATCCGGATTTGGGACTTTCGTTTTATGTTAATTTATTCAAAGAAATTAAGTCTCATTTTCCCGAGATAAAACTTCACTCACTCGGCCCACCTGAAATAGCGCACATTACCAAACTGGAGAAAAGTACACATACCGAGGTGTTAAAGGCACTTGTAAATGCGGGCCTGGATAGTTTACCCGGTGCCGGCGCCGAAATATTGAATGACCGCGTAAGAAGGTTAATAAGTAAAGGAAAATGTACCGGAAGAGAATGGCTCGATGTCATGAAGGCTTGTCACCAGCTTAACATTACTACCAGCGCTACGATGATGTTTGGACACGTTGAAACGATTTATGAACGCTTTGAACATTTGGTTTGGATCAGAGAGGTGCAGGCCCAAAAACCAACACACGCAAAGGGTTTTCTGGCATTTATCCCCTGGCCGTTTCAGGATGATGGTACCTTGCTGAAAAGGGTGAAAGGAGTTAAGAATAATGTTACCTCTGATGAATATATTCGGATGGTTGCTTTAAGCAGGATCATGCTGCCAAATGTTGAAAACATTCAGGCAAGTTGGTTAACAGTGGGAAAAGCGACAGCGCAACTTTGCCTCCACGCAGGAGCAAATGATTTTGGAAGCATTATGATCGAAGAGAATGTGGTAAGCGCGGCAGGAGCTCCACACAGGTTTACCTATAAAACAATACAAGATGCAATCCGCGAAGCGGGTTTCCAGCCACAACTCCGCAATCAGCAATATGGGGAACGAGAGATTCCAGCCAGTATCCAGGAACAAGAGATTAATTATTAACCGCTGGAACGTCGAACGCTAAAATGCATGGCTTTATAGTGGCAATTAATTATCTTTGATGCATGCACATAAAAACGGCAGGCATTCTAATTTTGTTTTTATCTTTTAAACTGACATTTTCACAGTCGTCTACCGTTCAGGATACTATTTATCTTATGAACGGCCATGTTATTGGCGAAAAAGTAGTTGATACCATTCTTGGAGCTATTACGATTATTGACCCAAAAAAGCCTTCAAAAAAAATTCACTACGAGTTAGAGCAATTATATATGGTTCGCTTTGCAGACGGTTATAAACGGTACTATTATATGCAGGACACCACTATTGGCAATTGGTTTACACGCGATGAGATGTGGATGTATATGAAGGGCGAAACCGATGCGAGAAAAGGATTCAAAGCGAGAGGTGCGCTTATCGGCGCAGGAATAGTGGGTGTATTGGGGGGTATGACGGGGACCTTTTGGGGCCCAGTAGCGCCTTATGGCTTTATGGCGTTAAGTGGCATCACGAAAGTGAAGATCAAGCAGGAGACAATCAGCAATCCGATGTATGTGGAGAGTGATGCTTATATTTTGGGATATGAACGCGTCGCCAGACAAAAAAGAAAGATAAAGTCGCTGATAGGCGGAACGATTGGTCTTGGAATAGGGTATGGGCTTTATGCGTTACTGCATTCCTATTATCCTGAAACAATCGATATTGGGTTTAAAAAATAGAAAATAGTATGCAAAAGAAAGTGATGTTACTTGGTAGTGGCGAGTTGGGCAAGGAAGTAGTAATAGCCCTTCAGCGACTGGGGCAGTATGTTATAGCCGTTGACAGTTATGCTGGTGCACCGGCCATGCAGGTGTCGCATGAATTTGAAATTATTAATATGTTGGACGGCGGCGCTCTTGATGCCGTAGTAGCGAAACACAAACCAGATTTGTTGGTACCCGAAATTGAGGCCATACGAACGGAACGGTTTTATGATTATGAAAAACAAGGCGTAACGGTTGTACCAAGCGCTAAAGCTGCAAACTTTACCATGAACCGGAAGGCTATTCGTGATTTGGCCGCTAAGGAACTTAAGCTAAGAACGGCAAATTATTATTACGCAACTACATTAGACTCTTTCAAAGAAGCCGTTTCCAAAATTGGAATACCCTGTGTGGTAAAGCCATTGATGAGTAGCAGCGGTAAAGGACAAAGTGTTGTGAAATCGGAACAGGACATTGAAAAATCATGGAACTATGCCATGGAAGGATCGCGTGGCGATTATAAAGAAGTAATAGTAGAAGAGTTTATTAAGTTTGATTCTGAAATTACTTTACTCACCGTTACACAAAAAAATAATGTCACTTTGTTTTGTCCGCCCATTGGCCACCGTCAGGAGCGCGGCGATTACCAGGAAAGCTGGCAACCATGTTTAATAAGTGATGCAGATCTTAAAGAAGCGCAACAGATGGCCGATAAGGTTACCAAAGCTCTTACCGGATATGGTATTTGGGGGATTGAATTTTTTCTGACGGCGAAAGGGGTATATTTTAGTGAATTATCGCCCCGTCCCCACGATACCGGCATGGTAACATTGGCCAATACACAAAACTACAATGAGTTTGAATTACATGCCAGGGCCATATTGGGCTTGCCGATACCGGAAATAGAACTAATAAAATGCGGTGCTTCCGCCGTTGTGCTTGCTAGTAAGGAAGGCGCGCGACCCGATTTTAAGGGGATTGATGAGGTTTTAAAAAACAGCCATACCGATATTAAATTGTTTAACAAACCTACCACCAGACCATACCGTCGCATGGCCGTTGTACTCTGTAACGACTCGCCGCGGGGGGATGTGAACGCCGTTAAGGATAAAGCCGTCCGTTTAGCCAAACAAATAGAAGTAATTCATACATGAACTTAAGGATTCTAATACTGGTTATCTCTTCACTTACTGTTTATTCTCAAACGCCGGCGATCGTTATCCCTAAGACCAGTATTCTTAAAGAAGTGAAGTTGGGGGATTCTATCACGTATTACCAATGTCACGTAGAGAATGCCGTGCAACAACTTTATACGGCGTCGGGACAAACATTGACCGGTAAACCTCAAAAGTACTCCATAACCGAAAAATATGTGGTAATTAAGGGACCAGACAGCTACCATGTCAATTATTACACGTCATCCCTGAACATTTTTCCGAACAGGCGTTTTTCCGGACTAAAGGTAAGGGAAAAGGCCTATTGGGAATTTAAAAAGGAGCGGGCCTTTAATTTATCATCGCAGGAGGTAAGCGCGCTTGTTGCACTCGAGAATAAAGGACGAGAGGCTATGGAGTATGATTACGCGATCACAAAATACACTACCAATCAGTTGATCATTAAGCATCGAAAAAACTTTAAGCAACTGGTCATCGGGGACAATTATGTATTATCAAAACTTATCGGAAAGGCTGATAGCCTCAATGGCTGGCGATAAAAAAGTTATTTTGAAGACTTTCTTTATTGTAACGCATGGGCAATCCTGTTTCAAGATCTACTAACTTATTCCCCGATTGTTCCAGTATGCATTGTCCGGCCGCCGTATCCCATTCCATAGTTGTACCAAAACGCGGATACTCGTGGGCCTTGCCTTCTGCCACCCAACATTGCTTAATACTGCTACCAACATTTATAATATCAACAGGACCGTAAAGATTTTTCAAATTTTCAATACGTGTATTAATTTCTCTGCTTAAATGTGATCGACTGGCCACAACCGTGTAGTTTCTTGGCAAACTGTTGAGGGGAAGTTTTTGGCCTGAGGTCAATAGGGACTCATGCCACTGAACGTCACTTAATTCGGGCAACTTTCTTTTATTGCTTTTGTAACTTCCAAAATCACACATTGCAAAATAGATATCCTCTAATACGGGCGTATAAATAACCCCAATAATGGGCTGACCATTTTTTACCAGAGCAATGTTTACAGCAAACTCGCCGTTACGTTTTACAAATTCCTTGGTTCCGTCGAGCGGATCGACCAACCAGAGGTATTCCCAATGTTTTCTTTCGCTGAAATGACTAATTGGCTCCTCTTCACTTATTACCGGGAATTGCGATTCTTTTAATACGTTAAGAATACTTTTACTGGCAGCCTTGTCAGCGGCAGTGACAGGCGTGTTATCTGCTTTGGTTTCAATGTAAAAGTTGGTGTTATAAATTTTTAAAATTTCTTCCCCGGCTTTAAGAGCGGCAGTTACAGCGAGCTTGAGATGAAAGTTATAATCCATTAAGTTCTTTGTTTAATATAGTGTTTATTTCCGCGGCTTTATTCAGTACCATGGAGTGGCTCCCTTTGTTAACGGAATAACCATTTTTTATTTTTTTAGAAGGCAACAGTTTATCCGAGGTACCATGAATCTGGATTATGGAAACTGTATTTATGCGCCTTTTCCATTCTACGATGTATGGAATACAGAGAGAAAAATATTTTTTCGGCATACTATCAATCATTTTGTTAAATAACTGTTCTGATGATTTTTCGAAGCCAAGGAATTTTCTGTTGGCTTTGGCCAATAAACGGATTATTTTGTCGGGAACAATTTTATGGATGGGAACATATTTTAAGATTTTTAGTAAAAACGGAAATTGGTAGCGATTTCTACAGCTGGAAATCAATATTGTTTTAGCCGGGTTCAAATGTTCGGCGAGTTCAGCGCAGAGCATACCACCGAAAGAAACCCCCAGCAAATATATAGGCCGGGTTTGATCTATTTGCGGGAGAAATTTTAGGGAATAATCTTTCATAGTTAGCCTTTTTCCAGGAGGCGGCCAATCTAATATTTTCAACTCGTAATTAGGTACCCGGATGTTTTTATAGAGATTTCGGTCAGTCCCCAGACCAGGGATCGCATATATTGTGTTCATTATCTCTTTATTGTTTCGAGTCCTCGGGCTTTCCATTCGGAAAATCCTTTTTCAAGATTTACGACATGTTTAAATCCCAATTTTTTCATTAAAGTAGTGCATTCTTCACTTCTTCCTCCGCCTGCACAGTATATTAGATAGGTACTGTCTCTGTTTAAGGTTTCAATTTTTGTTTCGGCGTTTTTTGATAAATAATCTATTTGACGCGCACTTTTAATCATGCCTTTCTTTTCTATCTCATCATCAGTTCTGAGATCAATAATGATGGACTTATGTTCATCCATTATTTTCTTAAAGGTGAGTGCGTCTACATTTTGTACTTCTGTTTGTGAATAAAGCCCTCCGGCCAAAGTTATAAGAACTAAGTGGAATAAAAATTTCATGGCAGTTTGTGTTTACAAAGATAGGTTATAATGTGCTGGAAACAGCATTCGGGGCGTTAAATACAGGCACAAACCTGGCACAAAGCATTAATTATCAAATTGTTAAGTAACCAATTGAAAGGCATTTATTAACAGTCTACTGAGCAAAGTTTATCGGTTAACTCACATTTTTGAGGATTTTATTAGGCATTTTTGTGGATATAAAACTATAGCATGGTAAAAAGGACTTCACATTTTATTTGTTTACTTATGATTTCTATCAAGGCCTTTGCGCAGATAGATTCGCTAAACATTAATTATTATGATAATTACCCATACGCATATATGGAGGGAGATAAAATCAAGGGAATAGAGATCGATATTATGCGGGAATATGTTAGCTGGTTAAAACAGAAGAAAAATATTACCATTCAGGTAAAGTATAAAGCATTTACAGAGTTTGGAAGTTTTTATACCTCGGTAAAAAATGCAGGGGCAAATACGGTAGGGCTTGGTTCTGTAACCGATAATGTTGAACGAGAGAAAGAGGTCCTTTTTTCGCCACCCTATTTGCAAAACGTACCTGTTTTGGTAACGGATGGCACGATACCCACACTCAAAACCAAAGAAGCGACAGACGTGGCAAGAGTTTTTGGAAATCTAAGCGCATTGGTAGTCAGCAAATCGAGCCACGTAAATTATATGAACGATATTAAAAATTCATATATCCCCAACTTGAAAATTTCGTTCACGGAGAAACAAAATAGTGTATTAGAAAGTATAGTCAGCAATAAAACACTATTTGGTTATGTAGATTTAGTGGCCTATTGGGCCTATCTTAAAAAGAACCCGTCACGTTTTTTAAAAATGCAAAAGGTCTTCAACGGCCCTAAAGAGTTTTTAGGGTTTATTATGCCAAAAAATAGTTTACACAATCAATACCTCAGCGAATTTTTTGAAAGTGGGTTTGGATTTACTTCGACCAAGGTTTACCATCAAATTTTGGAGCAGTATCTGGGTCACGAGATCATTGAGTCAGTTGAGATTAAATAAGGTTTAGGAAATTCGTTTCAGCAAAGCCATATAAAACCCATCGTAACCCAAGCTGGGTAAAATCATTTTTTCAGTTACGAATTCAAAGTTTTTATTGTTCTCCAGAAAACGATCGACCTGATGCCTGTTTTCGGAGGGTAAAACGCTGCAAGTGCTATACACCAAGGTGCCATTTACTTTTAGCATGGCGGAGTAATCGGTAATGATTTTTTGCTGAATGTTTTTAGTGCGTTCGATTAACTCATTATTCAACTTCCACTTTGCATCGGGATTTCTTTTTAGAACACCTAATCCGCTGCACGGAACATCGAGCAGTAGTTTGTCCGCTTTTGCAGTCAGGCCGTTTATGGTTCTATCCCCTTCAATAACTTTTGTTTCTATGTTAAATATTCCCGCACGTTTAGCGCGTTTCTTCAGTTCATCTAATTTGAACCCTTCTACATCCATGCTGATAATTTTTCCTTTGTTTTTCATCAAACAGGCCATATGGAGAGTCTTTCCGCCCGCGCCGGCACACGCGTCAATTACCAGATCGGCGGCAGATGGGTTTAAAAATTCACTTATGAGCTGAGAGCCGGCATCCTGCACCTCAAAAAACCCTTCTAAAAAAGGTTTAGTTTTAAATACATTCTCGCGTTTTACGAGTTTAAGCGCATCTTTCACACTTTCAACTTCCACCGTATCAATGGACAACTTTTTAAGCTCATCTGCCAGTTGTTTAACCGAAAGTTTCAGCGTATTTGTTCTTAGGAAAACATCAGCCTGCCTGTTCATTGCCAGTGCTTCTTTTTGCCAGTTTTCGATTCCTAATTCGTTTATTCCAAGATCCCAAAGCCAATCTGGATAGGATTCATATACCGGGATGTTTGCTTTTAAATTTTCTTTCCGTGTCAGAATAAAAGGAATGTCTACATGTTGAAACTCCTGCCAATCTGGAATCTCATTATTTTTGAGCACCAACCAAACCGCTGTGATGAACCAGAAATTTTTTTCAGATTCGGCAAGTGTAGCGTACAATCTGAAATTTCTTACAATATCATACACCGCTTCTGCAACAAATCGCCTGTCCCGGCTGCCCCATTGTACGTTTTGTTTGAAAACTTTTTCAAGCGCTTTATCCGCATAACGATTTTTTATAAAAATTTCCTGTAGAGTCTGTGCTACTGAATTAACAAGGTTTTTATAAAGTTTCATATGAAATAAAGCGCAAATGTAACGAAATTACCGTACTACTTGCAGATATCCTTTAAGGACGCGTTTTTTGATACCTGTTAGTCTTGGCTCAAATACATCGCAGGAATAGAAAAAAGTACCATCGCTGACAAGTAGTTTACTTTGAAGGCTTAAGCCGTCCCATTGAAAGTAGGGATCCGTAGTTTTGTAAACCAAATTCCCCCAACGATCAAAGATAGTAAGGTTTATTTCTTTTATCTGACGGACCTTTACCGCTTTGTAGAAATCATTTACATTGTCGCCATTTGGGGAGAAAATATTAGGAAGTTCAAAAAGCGGGCAATTGTCAAGACAAAAGTCAGGGCTTAATTGGCTGGTATTTCCGCTTGAGTCAACCGATTGAATAGCATAACAGCCGGAGATAAGGGTAAGGCCATCGTAAGTATAGGAGGTCGTTTTATTATCAAGTGTATCAACAACCGAATAGGCGGCATCTACCGTCGGTTTATAGAACAGCACGTATTTTAAAACATCATCGGCGCATAATTGCCTTACATCGGTCCAGTCAATTTTAACGAAGCCCGAAAGACAACTTGCGTCAATAGAAATTGTTGGTGAGCACGGTGGAGTTATGTCTTTAGCGAGTGCACAAATTTCTTCTGAGTTGTTTAAAAGTGGTTTTGTAATAGAAGGATCGGAGTATTCGCCCTCTGATAAAACTTTATAACAATAGGTGAACCGGTTTACGAGGTTAAACGTATCTGAATAAGTTAGAAGCGTTGTGGTGGCAATTGCAGTATAAGTAGTTGAAGAGGGATTTTTACGGTATATGTGGTACAGGTAATTTTTCCAAGGTGTTTGGGATGTCCAGCTAAGATTTATTCTTCGATCAGCAGCCCTCGAACTTAAAAAAACAGACGTTGCTATTGGAGAAGATCCTACAGTAGTAGTGCCAGCAACAAACTGAACCACGTAACTTAAAATACTATCGGCGGTATTTATGTTTGAATGTGTATAAAAAGTGTCAAGTCCGAGAAAGTATGGGCTTGTTGAAGTGTAAAGCGGAAGTAGGGCCCCGTAACGGCCTAATTTATACAAAAGATTAAATTTGTACGGTCCGGTGAGTTGATTTGTGTCAAGGTTTCCAATGTTAGTAAGTGGTCTTGACCAACGAACAAACACAGAGCCCGTAGATGTAGATGTAGTTAGGATATCTACATTGAGTAATACCGGAATATCGCGTTTTAACTTAGCGCAAACAGATGACCCACCATAACTCATAGACCCATCTTTATAAATAGCTATTACAAGATAACTGTAATTTTGGCCTACTATTAATCCGTTCCCATTATTATTGTCAGTGAACAATGTAGCAGAGGGTCCGGTTTGTCCGATAAATTCGAACCCGGATGCGGGATCTATACCTGTTTGGCAGGGGTTATAGGTATAAGTCGAACACTCATTCTTTCTGAAAATTCTGTAAGACACAAGCGGGTTATTGTCTGGATTGCATATAGACGCTGCCCATTCTACTTTAATGGAAGAACCGGTTGGTGTTGCCGAAACGTTTTTTACAGAAGGAGGTACTACCTTAATGCTGTAAGTCGAAAAGTTTACTAATACACCAGAGCCCGAGTCGCTCACCTTAAAAACTGTTTGATAAGGTTGATTACGTATTTGGCTACAATTGGTTTGCCAGGTAAAACTAACATCGTAAGGCACGGCGCCGAAAAAAGCGCTTAAGTTTGCATTAGGCGGAGGCGATGAAAAGGCTCCTCCGGATGCTTCAATAGAAACTTTTCCAGGATCAAGATCAGTCACTTTAAGTGTTTTCGTAATCACGGCACCTGCTTCTACACACGTATCAGGCGGCACGGTAATATTTGGAGGCCCATTGTTTGTACAGGCATTTACAATTATCTGCATATCTCTTAGCACATAGCCGATCATTTGATAATTGCCACTGGTGTTTTTGCGCCACTCTTTTACAATAAATGCAATGTTGTATTCATCAATAAACTGGGGGTCGCACCAGGTTAAAAGTCCGGTTATGGCATCAATTCCAAAAGTTCCGCCCGATCCCGTTTCCGGGTAAAAATAACCTGGCACCGTTGCACCATTTTCGGTACGTGAGGGGGTAATTTCAAAACTAAGACTGTCACCGTCGGCATCATAAGCCCCAGGATTATGGTAAAAACATTGATGAAAACAAGCCCTGTCTGTAGGGGGGTTCTTAAACTCGGGAGACGAATTGGCGCCTGTAAAATTATCGATTTTCAAAAACGATTCAATATAAAATGGTTGTTGGTCAGAATTTTGGATATTGTGTACACCCGCGTTACGATTTGGATCGAGACTACGAATAGTGTATGCACCTGCCCCGGCATACGTATGGGTAATAGTATAAGTGCTCAGTTTGACCCTGAAGCTTGGGTCAGAGATAACAATCACGCCGCAATGGAGACAGCCTTGTCCACAACCGCTTGAACCATTAACTCTCGGGGCAATTCCAACAGACCCATCACCAAAGTAAACGGTATCTACACATCGATCTGCCACTTGGTTGCCGCCATCGTCGTTTGTGTATTTCACAACGGTGATCAAATAGTTGAATACCTGCACGGTCTCGCCACCTACAACCTGAGTGAATGGTTGGATGCGTTTGTATAATATTTCTCCAGCCCTGTTATGCGTTGCAAAACCGCGTAGAACAAACAAAACCAGAAACACCAAGAATGCTTTTTTCACAACAAATTTACTTACTTATAAAATTAGATCATTTGGCCCAGATACACAAATGATGGAAACGATTTTGTCTCAAAAAACAATCAGTAAAAATCACAAACTTGTCTGTGCTACCGACAAATTGAGCCCAACAGCCCCCGGATTAACAATCGTTAAATATTGTTTACTAATCGTGCGTAAAACCCCAGATTAGACCCATGCGACAATATTGGGCCATTTTGGTGGGTAGTAATGTTTTTTGTAGTAATTTTGGTCCTTGTTTTTTAATTTCAGCCCCGCATGGGAAATTCTAGTCACGGTCACAAGATTGATAAAATAACCCTAGGCGGATTACTTGTAACACTTGGAATAATTTATGGCGACATTGGCACCTCGCCCCTTTATGTGATGAAGTCGATTGTCGGTGAAAAACCAATTGATGCTTCAGTCATTATTGGTGGAATGTCGCTGGTATTTTGGACGTTGACCCTACAGACGACCATCAAGTATGTTATTTTTACCTTAAAGGCAGATAACAAAGGGGAGGGAGGAATATTTTCTTTGTATGCGCTTATTAAAAAGGCTAAACGTAAGTGGCTCATTTTTCCCGCTATCATTGGCGGATGCTGTATTTTAGGTGAAGGTATTATTACGCCGCCGATTTCCGTTTCGGCAGCCATTGAAGGCTTAACACTACTCCCGCAATTCCGCAATATTCATACGATTCCTATTGTAATAGCCATTATTACATTATTGTTTTTTATACAACAGTTTGGTACAAAATTCATTGGGAGATTTTTCGGCCCGGTGATGTTGGTGTGGTTTGTGATGCTTGGTGTAATGGGGTTTATTAGCCTGTTAAACGATTATACCGTGTTAAAAGCCTTAAATCCATATTATGGGATCAACTTGTTGGTTAATTATCCAGGTGGGTTCTGGTTTCTTGGTGCAGTTTTTTTATGCACCACCGGAGCTGAAGCACTTTACTCCGACATGGGTCACTGTGGTCGCCAAAACATTCGCAGGAGTTGGATTTTTGTAAAACTGATGCTTGTATTGAATTACATGGGTCAAACAGCCTGGCTGGTTTCAATGGACGGGAAAAAATTAAATGGCGCAAATCCGTTTTATTCCATTATGCCCGAGTGGTTTTTACCTGTTGGTATCAGTATTGCCACTATTGCCACTGTTGTTGCCTCTCAAGCCCTAATCAGTGGTTCGTTTACACTCATAAATGAGGCCATGCGTCTTAATTTTTGGCCAAAAGTAAAAATCAAATATCCAACGGTATTAAAAGGTCAAATGTATATTTCGTCCATCAACTGGTTGCTTTATATTGGCTGTGTTTTTATAGTACTCTTCTTTAAAGAATCGTCACAAATGGAAGGCGCTTACGGTTTAACCATTATTCTGGGAATGATCATGTCTTCGCGCCTACTCGCTTTTTTTATGCGACTCAAAAAATACCCTATCTGGTTTTTAAATCTCTTTGTTACCGTTTACATTATTATCGAAGGATCTTTCTTGATCGCCAATCTCGAGAAATTTCCAAAAGGAGGATATATCACATTAATTATCGCGCTTCTTTTGGCGGGGATTATGGGTTGTTGGTATATGGCCAAATTGATCAGACAACGTTACATCGATCTTGTTCCGCTTGATAATTATAAGCAAATGTTGGTGGATCTTAGCATAGATCCGTCTATTCAAAAATATGCCACACACCTGGTTTATATGACAAGTGCCAATAATCCTTCATTGATCGAATCAAAAATAGTTTACTCAATACTCCAGAAAAGACCAAAAAAAGCAGATATCTATTGGTTTGTGCATGTAGACGTGCTGGACGAACCGTATCGCATGGACTATAAGGTGTCGCACATAGCCGACGAAGATATTATCCGTGTTGATTTCAGGATTGGTTTCAGGATCGCTCCAAGAATAAATTTGATGTTCAGGAAGGTGGTGGCCGACCTAGTAAAAAATAAAGAAGTGGATATTACCAGCCGTTATGAGTCTCTTAATAAAAACAATGTAATAGGTGATTTTAAATTTGTTGTGCTGGAAAAATTCCTTTCTTACGAAAACGACTTACCCTTATTTGAAAAAATGATATTAAACGTTTACTTCTTTTTGAAGCGTTTCAGTTTAAGTGAGGCCAAAGCATTTGGGCTCGACAGTAGTTCTGTTAAAATTGAAAAATTCCCTTTGGTAATCAGTCCGCCAAAAGAACTGAATTTGAAAAGGGTGGAGTAGAGTTAAGGGTTTATCGAAAGGCCTGATTCCGGCCAGGGAAGTTTAATAGCAAGACAAATTCAGATAAAGAATTTATAATTTTTTATCGATCCTAATGCTTAAAATGTCTCACCCCGGTCATCACCATACTCATGTTGTGGGCGTTGCAATAATCAATGCTTTCTTTGTCCTTAATAGAACCACCAGGTTGCACAACCGCGCTTATTCCCGCATCGTGTGCGATTTCCACGCAATCGGGAAAAGGAAAAAAGGCATCGCTGGCCATTACCGCACCCCTCAGGTCAAAACCAAAATTTTGCGCTTTGGCAATTGCTTGTTTTAACGCGTCAACGCGCGAAGTTTGGCCGGTACCGCTTGCCAATAATTGACCGTTTTTGGCCAACACAATGGTGTTGGATTTGGTGTGTTTTACAAGTTTGTTCGCGAACAGCAGGTCTTTTACTTCCTCTTTTGAGGGTGCGGTTGTGGTAACCTGCTTAAAATCAGCTTCCGTTTCTGTTTTGAGATCTTTGTCCTGTTCAATAACGCCATTTAATAAATTGCGGAAGGAAATTTTACTTAACGCCACAGGGTTTTGGATAAGGACAATGCGGTTGGTCTTTGATTTTAAAAGCGCTAAAGCATCATCATCGTATCCCGGGGCAATCACCACTTCACAAAACAATTTGTTTATTTCGGCAGCAGTAGCAAGGTCAATGGTTCGGTTGGCAATTAAAATGCCTCCAAAAGCTGAGGTAGGGTCACCGGCCAAAGCATCCACGTACGCTTTAAGAATAGTGTCGCGGGAGGCAACGCCACAGGCATTGTTATGCTTTAAGATGGCAAAGGTTGGTTCTGAAAAATCTGCGATCAAGTTTACTGCGGCATCCACATCCAGAAGATTGTTGTACGACAGTTCTTTACCGTTAAGTTTGGTAAACATCGCTTCCAGGTCGCCATAAAAGGTACCTTTCTGGTGCGGGTTTTCGCCATAACGGAGGGTTTGCCCTTTTTGAACGCTTTGTTTAAACTGCGTGATGTTTTCGGTTTGATTAAAATAACTGAAGATGGCAGAGTCGTAATGCGATGAAGTGGCAAAAGCTTTGGCAGCAAAACGTTTGCGGTCGGCAAGGTCGGAAGCGCCATTTTTTGTTTCCAATACGTTTAATAGCTCTGAATAATCATTTCTGGTAGAAATAATAATTACATCATTGAAATTTTTGGCGGCAGCGCGAATCAATGAAATGCCGCCGATGTCTATTTTTTCGATCGTGTCTTCTTCCGAAGCATTAGCAGCGACGGTTTCTTCAAACGGATAGAGATCAACTATGACAAGGTCAATATCCGGAATTTTATGTTGGGCCTTTTCTTTCTGATCAGAGGAGTTATCGCGGCGATTTAAAATCCCACCAAAAATGGCTGGATGAAGAGTTTTTACACGGCCCCCAAAAATTTCTGGATAGCTAGTCACACTATCAACCGCGGTTACGGGAATCCCTAATTTTTCAATAAATGTTAGGGTGCCCCCGGTGCTATATAATTTCACATTCAGGCTGTGAAGTTTTTTTATGATTGGCTCAAGATTGTCTTTATAGTAAACAGAAATCAACGCGCTTTTGATTGTTTTTGATGACGTCATTCGATGAAAAAATTAAGTAAAACGCAAAGATAGGTTAAGAAAACGAAACAATGAATAATGTTTAAAAATCATAACAAACAGGGGTACTAGGAGGATTTACACTTAGATTGACTGAAATTATTTTTTAGTGCTTCAAAAAGACAAAAAACCTGAAATCAAACCTTATCAGGATAATTAAGTACCCATATACTTCCTGAGACCCATCGACAAATTGTAGAAAGCGAGCCCCGGCGTCAATGGTCTGGCAAATTCTGCGGGATTAACTATAAGTTCCGATTAAATTCAGTAGAAATCGAAGAAAATGACCAAGCGAAATAAAGCGGCCTTTTGTCACACTTATGTTTGTACATCTTTACTTTTTTTCAAACTCAAAACCACTGTAATAAATATTGCCATTGTCCAAAATCTTAACCGTTTCACCATAGCCCCTTCCCACACCACCCGTTACACCGGTTGTTTCGGAAATGGTATTTATATAACTTACAGTCTTAGATCCTTTTGCCTTTAGTTTACAAACGATTATACCATCTTTTTCATTTAAACGTAACAGACTGCCTTCAGGGTTTCCAAAACTACATGTCGTGCAGGTGTAATAATCTTTTTTAATCTGATAATTGCCGAACGCGTCTGACCAGGTTTTTGGTATTTCTGTTCTGGCAGTTTTTGAAACAACAAATGATTCGTTGCCACTTTTTATATCCACCTGCTTTAGATAAACCTGTCCATTCCGCTTCACAAATTTGAATTCCTGGCCTTTAATTTTAATGGGAACAATGCCATAAATACGTGCTTTTGCAGTATAGTTGATGCTGTCGCCTGTTTTAAGTTTAAAAATTATTTTTGCAGGCCCCTGCTTAAAACTAATTTTTTTGGTGTTTTTTACCTGGATAATAAAATCCCCGGCGTTGTAAAACCCTTTAATTTCCGAGGAACCGCACGCGCTCCAACCTTCGGGGCTTTTCTTCTTGGGTTTAGAACGCGTATTTAATTTAATGGATGTTTCTTCAAGATAAAGTTTTAATAACCGGTCTGCGTCGTTTATGTAAGCGCCTTTGTCGCTGTTGGTCAATATAACAACACCAACTCCCAATTCCGGAATGAAAGCCATGTCTGAATGAAAGGCGTAAGTGTCCCCTCCATGTCCAATAATATTTACAAGTAAACTGTCATTATTAGTTTTTGAATAGACCTGATTCGTATACAATCCAAACCCCCAATTTTTGGTTGAGGAAAGTTCAGTATTTTCCAAGCGGTTTTTGGTCATCTCGTTAATTGACTCTTCACTCACAATTTTAACCCCGTTCAAGCTACCCTTGTTTAAATACATTCTTAAATAATTGGACATATCAATTGCGTTGCTGTGTATCAAGCCAGCGGCCTGGTCCCTGATCATTGGCTCTTGTACTTCTTTATTTTTTATATAAGCTTTTGAAAAATTTGCGGATAGTACGGAATCTTTATCGATATAGCTTGACGCCATATTAAGAGGTCTGAAAATGTTTTCTTTTATATAAGTACTATACGATGTTTTAGCCTTACGCGCTATTACTTCACCCATTAAACCATAGCCAACGTTGGAATAAGAATGTACATAAGACGAAGGAAAAGAAATAACTTGTTTGTTTAATTCATGAATGAGCCAATTGATATCAGGAGGGACATCACAAAAGAACCCGTTACTCACATCAGAAGGTAAGCCAGAAATATGCGCGAGTATGTCCTTAATGTATAACTGATTATTATCGTTGTACCGGCTTTGCATTCTTAATTCGGGAAGATAAACCCGGATAGAACTATCTGTATTTACAAGTCGTTTCTCCTGTAATTGTATTATGGACAGGGCGGTAAAGGATTTAGTCATGGATCCTATTCTGTAAATAGTTTTATCTGTTGCTTTTACATTATTCTTTACATCAGAAAATCCATAACCATTTGAATAAACAATTCCATCACGGTCAACAATGCCAATACTTAGCCCACTCACCTTGTATTTCTTAATCAAAGCATTAAATGTGCTGTCTATTTTATGTTTTGTCTTTTCCGATAATTTATTGTATGTCTGGCTATAATGCGCCAATGACATACCGGCTAAAAGAAGCGTTACAGTTTTTTTCATTTTTAATGGTTATGATTAAACACTAAGGATCAATAGTTGTATCAAATTAAGTTTGTTTTGACACGCGATTTTCGAAACTTATACCAGTGAGTCATGCTTTTATACTAACTCGGCAGATTCTTATACATTTTTATATGGGGGTCTGCCTAAAAATTAATAACGTTGTAGTAGCATGGAAACTATAAAACAAAATGGGTTTTTGAAAATGGCAATGAACCTTTTCGTTAGCAGACCCGCACGTAATATTTATTTCTGGACCGGATACTTTCTTAATTTTTATCAGAACGCCGATGAGTTTAAATATGGCGCCGGCACGAAATTCCTTTTGCTTTCGGGGATCATTCTCTTTTTATGCACAGCATTCTATCTAAACAACTTATGGCTATTGCCAAAATATTTTAAGAAAAAATTATATGGGGCATATTTTTTACGCTTTGCAATTTTACTCCTGGTTAGCGCCATTGGCCTAGTGGCCATCAATTACTTTTTTGATAAGCATTTCCACTTAGAAAACTTCAGCGGACTTACAATGGTTAGCCTCGATTCTGGCAATATTTACCAACAGCTTCAACAAGGAATTGATATGTTGCCAATACTTTTATTTGGAGCGCTTGTAGCGATGGCATTTTTTTTCTTTTTCTTTTTTATGGCCTGGTTTATGAACGATTATTTTGTTCAACAAAAACGTTTGGAGCAGGCTTTAAAGGAGAAACTGGAAACAGATTTGGCATTAATTAAATATCAAATCAGCCCGCACTTTTTGTTTAACACCCTGAACAACTTGTACGGCATGTCTCTAATTAAATCAGAAAATCTTTCAAAATCACTACTGGACCTGGCAAGTATCCTGCGCTATATCTTGTACGAGTCGGCAACGGATGAAATACATTTTGAAGAAGAAAAAAAGATTTTAGAGGCCTACATTCAATTGGAATTGCTGAGGTTACACAAAACAGAGAATTTATTTTTTAAAATAGGTGCCGATGCCAATTATAAGTTACCGCCTTTATTGTGGTTACCCGTTCTGGAAAACATATTTAAACACGCGACACGGCACATCGCTAATGAGCATTATGTAGACTTTAACCTGACCGTAGAGAATAACATATGGATTATTGATTCGAAAAACACATTTAAATTAGTGCGAGATCATAAATCACTCCCGACACAAGAGGTTTCGGGAATGGGACTCCAAAATCTAAGAAAGAGACTGGAAATATGTTACCCGGGAAAATATCAGCTGATTGAAAAAGCGGAAAGTAATTTATATTCCATATTCATTAAAATCGACTTGAATGCATAAATTAAATGTTCTTATCGTAGATGATGAGCCAATGGCGCAAAAAATCCTCGAGATTTATTGTGAGAAGCTTCAAAGTATAGAAATTGTGGCCATTTGCAACAATGCTATTGAAGCAATGTCTTATATTCAGAATACAAAAATTGACCTCATCTTCATAGACATCAATATGCCCGAAATTACCGGCGTCGATTTTGTTAAGTCCATTAAAAGCCCGGCTAGCATTGTTTTTACCACCGCCTATTCTGAATATGCTGTCGAAAGTTATAACCTAAGCGCGTTGGATTATCTTTTAAAGCCAATTTCGTTTGAACGATTTTTAACAACAGTAAATAAGGCTTCTAAAATTCATCAAAAGAACCTGGCAGTTCCCGAAACCCTTGTTGACGACAGAATTTTAATAAAAGACAACTCTATTTTTGTTAAATCAAACGGAAAAAGGGTGCGCATAGAATTAAATAACTTGCTTTATGTCGAGGGTTTAAAAGATTACGTAAAGCTCTGCCTTGGGGAGGAGAAGATCATTGTTCATGGCTCACTCAAAAAAATAGAAACCTATATTTCAAGACACAAGATTTTTGTGAGGGTTCATAAATCTTATATCGTGAACACAACAAAGATAAAGGAGTTTGACAGAGATGAAATAAAACTTCAGGTTGATAATATTGTTATTCCAATTGGTCAAACATACTATAACGATTTGGAACAAGCTATTTCCGGGAAAAAGTACTAAACACATCTAAAAACAAACGCTCAAGAAAAATGTCGAAAAAATCAACTCCACCCTACGCCAAGGTTTATTCGACGTAACGGGTTATTCTGATTTGTTGAAACATGTTGTAATGAGTTCCTCTATGAGAAGGAATGTTCTCAGTAAAAATGTGTCATCCAAAATTCCAATCAAATTATTCCGGATAGAATCTAAGCCGGGTCACGTAAATTCTAACGGATCGGATATAAGGGACACAATCAATATGAAAGCGCTGGCCCCAGCCATCGTTCAATAGTTTCAAAAGGTTGATTTTTACGTTTGGCATAATCTTCTACCTGTTCCTTATTTATTTTTCCAACACCAAAATAGTGAGACTGAGGGTGTGAAAAATAGAGGCCACTTACCGCTGCGGTTGGCACCATGGCAAGACTTTCGGTAAGAATAATACCCGTGTTTTTTTCTACATCCAATAGTTTCCAAATGGTAAGTTTTTCGGTATGATCCGGTTGCGCCGGATAACCCGGTGCAGGTCGTATGCCAGCATATTCTTCCTTAATGAGCTCTTCGTTTTTTAATGTTTCATCTTTTGCATATCCCCAAAATTCTTTGCGCACTTTTTTATGCATGAGTTCGGCAAATGCTTCCGCTAAACGGTCAGCCAGAGATTTTAGCATAATGGCTTTGTAATCATCATGATCATTTTCAAACCGTTTCACAAGTTCATCAATGCCAATTCCGGTAGTTAAGGCAAAAGAAGCAATGTAATCGGTTGGCTCAAAAGCGCCCCCTTGTTCATTTTTTGGTTTTACAAAATCCGCAAGTGCCACATTGTACTGACCAGCCGGTTTTTTTGTTTGCTGGCGAATAGAGTGGAAGGTTGCCAGTTTATTTCCTCTTTCGTCATACACCTCCGTATCATCGTCGTTGACCGTATTCGCAGGATAAATACCGATTACCGCATTGGCTTGTAACCACTTTTCATTGATGATTTGTTTGAGCATGTGTTGCGCATCGTCAAATAACTTTTTTGCCTCTGTGCCGCGTTCAGGATCATTAAATATTTTTGGATAAGACCCTTTCATTTCCCAACTGTGAAAAAATGGGGTCCAGTCAATGTATTCGGCGATCTCTTTTAAGTCGTAATTTGTAAATACTTTATTACCAATGAAGGCAGGTTTTGTAATTTCTGTTTGTGTCCAGTCTATCGGGAATTTGTTAGCGCGGGCTTCTTCCAGAGAAATAAATTTGTTTTGTGATTGTGCATTTTTATTTTGTTCGCGCAATCGGTCATAATCTTTGGTCACATCGGCCATAAAGGCTTCGCGTAATTCATTTGAGATCAAACTACTTGCAACCGGTACCGATTTACTGGCATCATTTACGTGTACCACGGGGCCTGAATAATTTTGAGCAATTTTAACGGCGGTGTGCACTTTGGAAGTTGTGGCTCCACCAATTAATAACGGGGTTTTAAATCCAAGACGTTCCATCTCTTTGGCCACATGAACCATCTCATCCAACGAAGGGGTGATAAGACCACTTAGGCCAATAATGTCAACATTATGTTTCTTAGCTTCTTCTAATATTTTATCGCAGGAAACCATTACACCAAGGTCAACAATCTCGTAATTATTACAAGCCAGGACAACGCCCACAATGTTTTTTCCAATATCATGCACGTCGCCTTTTACGGTCGCCATTAAAATCTTACCAGCATTTTGTCGTCCATCACCAACAATTCCTGCCAGACGGTTCGATTCTTTTTCGGCTTGTAAATAAGGCTCAAGGTAAGCCACTGCTTTTTTCATAACACGGGCGCTCTTCACAACCTGGGGTAAAAACATTTTCCCACTCCCAAAAAGATCTCCCACCACATTCATCCCCGCCATTAACGGACCTTCAATAACATGTAAGGGTTTTCCTAGTTTTTGACGGGCTTCTTCTGTATCTGTATCAATATATTCCACAAGGCCTTTCACCAACGAGTAACTCAGGCGTTCCTCAACGCTTCCCCTGCGCCAAGCTTCATCCTTTTCGGTTTTTTCTTTGGTAATACCTTTTAAGGAATCGGCATGTTCAACCAAGCGCTCTGTGGCGTCATCCCGTCGGTTCAACAACACATCTTCTACCAATTCCAGCAGGGTTTTGTCAATATCATCATATACTTGTAATTGGGCGGGGTTCACAATTCCCATATCCATCCCCGCTTTTACAGCGTGGTAGAGGAATGCGCTGTGGATCGCTTCGCGCACGTGGTCGTTTCCGCGAAATGAAAAGGAAACATTACTAACGCCGCCACTTACTTTGGCATGCGGTAAATTTTCTTTGATCCACTTTGTGGAATTAAAAAAGTCTAAGGCATTTAAACGGTGCTCTTCCATCCCGGTTGCTACCGGAAATATGTTAGGGTCAAATATGATGTCCTGTGCGGGAAAATGCACTTTATCAACAAGGATATCATAAGCCCGTTTACAGATTTCTTTGCGACGTTCAAGGGTGTCGGCCTGACCTACTTCATCAAACGCCATTACAATTACTGCGGCACCATATTGTTTTATTTTACGCGCCTGCTCAATAAATTTTTCTTCACCTTCTTTAAGTGAGATGGAGTTTACGATAGCTTTCCCTTGAACACATTTTAGCCCAGCTTCGATCACATTCCATTTGGAAGAGTCGATCATAATGGGAACCCGTGAAATGTCAGGCTCGGAAGCAATTAGATTTAAGAAGGTGGTCATCGCCGATTCACCGTCCAACATCCCTTCATCCATGTTTATATCTATTACCTGCGCACCGCCATCTACTTGATCTTTAGCAATTGACAGTGCTTCCTCATAATTTCCTTCCTTAATAAGGCGCAAGAATTTTTTGGATCCCGTAACGTTTGTGCGTTCGCCTACGTTTAAAAAATTACTTTCAGGTGTAAGGGTAAACGGCTCTAAGCCACTTAAATGCATGAGAGTGTCCGGCTTGGGTTTTTTGCGCGGGGAAGCTTTTTTTGCCAATTCGGCGATGCGTTTAATGTGTGAGGGCGTAGTGCCGCAACAACCACCAACAATGTTAATAAAGCCGGCTTTCAAAAAGTCTTCTATCTGATGTCCCATTTCGTGAGCATCCTGGTCGTATTCCCCAAACTGATTTGGCAAGCCCGCGTTAGGATACGCGCTTACATAAAAAGGTGCCTTCGTGGATAATTCTTCCAAATACGGACGAAGATCTTTTGCCCCCATAGCGCAATTAAGGCCTATGCTTAAAAGATCAACGTGCGACACCGAATTCAAAAACGCTTCAGTTGTTTGTCCTGACAATGTTCTTCCGCTGGCGTCGGTAATAGTGCCAGAAACCATTACAGGCATTTTCCGGTCTATTTTTTCGCAATACGTCTGGGTTGCAAACAAAGCGGCTTTTACGTTCAAGGTATCGGTGATTGTTTCAAATAATAGCACATCGGCACCTCCATCAATAAGCCCACGAATTTGCTCGGTGTAGGCGGTAACCAGCTCATCGAAGGTAACAGCCCTGAAGCCGGGATCATTTACGTTGGGCGACATAGAAGCAAGCTTGGTTGTGGGACCCATTGCACCAGCTACAAATTTTGCAACATGGGCGAATTCAGGGTTTTCCATTTTAAATTCCGCGATGGCTTCTTTGGCTATTTTCGCAGATTCATAGTTAAGTTCGTAGATCAGCGATTCCATTTCATAATCAGACATCGCAATAGATGTACCACTAAACGTATTTGTTTCAATAATATCCGCACCTGCTTTCAGGTACTCTTTATGAATGGCTTTGATAATGGCTGGCTGAGTAATTGACAAAAGGTCATTGTTGCCTTTTAGATCTTTGTGCCAATCTGCAAACCGTTTGCCCCGGTAGTCTTTTTCTTCCAGCTTATATTGCTGAATCATAGTACCCATTGCGCCGTCTATTACCAGTACGCGTTTTTCGAGTTCTTCTTGTATTGTATTCATATATAAAATAAAAATCCCTTCCAATAATTATCGGAAGGGATTAGTTTATGTTTTTTATTAAAATTGACTAATGTGTTCCGACTTATTTTTTCCCGGGTTAACCGGGAACGAATTCCCACCTTCTTTAGAAAGAACGATCCGAAAAAACCATGGGAGTTTATATCCAAAATTTATTTCTAAGAACTTACTTCCGTAAGGGTTGGTAAAGCTTCACAGGGCGTTTCCCTCAGCTTTTCTTAATAAGTGAATAAAAGAACGGGAACCAAAGGTATGATATTTTGTTTAAATTTACGAGAATGAAGGAACTAATTTTTTCTTTTTGTGTAATTTTCACTTTTATCCTAAAAGCTCAAAATAGTGGCATCGATGTTCCGCAAGTTATACAAAATATGAGGACTCAGGAGGAGGCGTGGAATGACGGAGATTTAAAAGGTTTTATGACTCATTACTGGAAAAGCGATAGCCTGAAGTTTATTGGCAGCAAAGGAATCACTTATGGATGGCAAAAAACACTGGATAACTATTTGAAAGCGTATCCGACCAAGGAAGCAATGGGGTCACTTACCTTTACGGTTGTGGAGGCAACGCAACTATCCGAAAACAGTATTTATATCATTGGTAAATGGGCTTTGTTAAAGGACAAGCCTGTGAGCGGTTACTTTACACTGCTCTGGAAGAAAGTAAATAATCGGTGGGTAATTGTCTCTGATCACACCAGCTAACTTTATCCTGTAACTTTTTTCACAGGTAAATCGTCATAGTATTTTTACGGAAGTATGGCAATGTATGCATAAGAACGCTTTATGGTAAGTGTTTTCCTTTGGTGTTTGAAATGTTGTACAAATGTGCTCGGTCTTTGGGTATTGAAAGTGTCGTTCTTTTAAACAGCTATAGTGATTATTTCAGCCGTATTGAATTGGCATTATCCGGTTGACATGGACGGATATTTTTTAATTTTGCGAATCCTGTCAAACAAAGTTCAACCTTAACGGCGTGAGGTTTAGCTTGCACGGAAGGCGTTTATTTTGAAGCTAGGATCTGTAAGGAGGTTGATGGTATGCAGAAAAGGAGTTTGCCGGAAAGAAGTTTATTTCACGCCCTTTAATTTTTTAGATTAAGTAAAAAACATTTGACAATACAACAGTCCGTTTTCCGTTTAAACACGGGTAAGAAACGCTGTTAAAAAATATAAAAGGACTTAAATTAATTAGCTGATTTTGACTATTTTACTATCTTTGCCACCCTTGCTCACACAATGGATTTAAAGCTATCTATCAATAAAAACAATATTCCAAGGCACGTCGCTATTATCATGGATGGAAATGGCCGTTGGGCAAAACAACATGGCGAAGATCGGATTTTTGGTCATCACGAAGGGGTAAACTCAGTCCGTGACACGGTGGAAGCCTGCGGTGAAATTGGGGTCAAATACCTCACGCTATATGCCTTTAGTACTGAAAATTGGAATCGTCCAAAAGAGGAAGTGGACGGGTTAATGGAATTGCTGGTGGCTACTATTAGCATGGAAACGCCCAAGTTGCATGAAAAAGGAGTTAGATTGCAAGTAATAGGAGACATTTTGAGCCTTCCATCTTCCTGCCAAAAAGAGTTGCAGGATTCTATTGATTTAACGGCAAACAATACGACCTTAACTTTAATATTGGCTTTAAGCTATTCCAGTAAATGGGAAATCACTAATTCAGTAAAACAAATAGCCAAACAGGTAGAAGCTGGGAAATTAAAAGCTAGTGAAATTACACAGGAATTGATCGAGAAGAACCTTAATACATCCAGTTTTCCCGATCCGGAGTTGATGATTAGAACCAGTGGAGAACATCGGATCAGCAATTTCCTTTTGTGGCAGTTAGCTTACGCTGAATTTTATTTTACAGACACCTTTTGGCCTGATTTCAGAAAGGAAGAATTTTTTAAAGCCATCATTGCCTACCAAAACAGGGAACGCCGTTTTGGAAAAACCAGTGAGCAATTGGAAAACAAATGAGCAAAATAATAAGCAGAATAGTTTTTTTACTCATCATTGCCGCAAACGGTTTTGCTCAGTTAAATGATAGTTTATTAACCGATGCATTCAAAAATGCTAAAAAGTATCGCATCGGAGGCATCGATGTTCAGGGCGTTGAGTTTACGGATAAGAGTGTTATTAGCCTTTTATCCGGCCTTTCGCAGGGAGATGAAATTACCGTGCCTGGAGATAAGATTACCGATGCGGTAAAAGCACTTTGGAAGCAGGGTATTTTTGAAGACATTCAAATTATTCAGGATAAAATAATTGGTAACGATATTTTTCTGATTATTAAAGTGGTAGAGCGGCCACGCCTATCAAAGTTTTCGTTCAAAGGGGATGTTAAGAAGAGCGATGCAGATGATTTAAGAGCTAAAATCCGCTTGTTAAAAGAAAGAGTGGTAACCGACTATATGCTGGGCACTATAAAAAACACGGTACGTGATTTTTATCTGGAAAAGGGATATTATTTTAATAAAGTGGATATTATTCAGGTAAAAGACACAACCACAAAAACACCCCACACCATTGTTACGATTAAAGTAACAAAAGGAAAAAAGGTACGTATTCAACAAGTCAACATTAACGGGAATACAATTCTTTCTGACGGAAAATTACGCCGCAAACTTAGTGATAGCAAAGCATTTCACTGGTATAATCCATTTAACTCGGCGAAGTACCTTGAAGAAAACCTGCAAAAAGACTTGCCAGCCATTGTTGAAAAATATAATTCGAAAGGTTATCGCGACGCGCGTATTGTAAAAGATAGCGTCTATTTTGTGAGTAACAAAAGGGTAGTTATTGACATTACGGTTGAAGAAGGCCACAAATACTATTTTGGTAAATTCAAGTGGTTCGGAAACAGTAAATACCGTAGTGGCCAATTGGATACGATCTTAAACATTAAAAGCGGCGATACCTACGATCAGAGCAAACTGGAACAAAAATTGTTTATGAACCCTAACGGTTACGATATTTCCAGCCTATACCTTGACGATGGTTATTTGTTTTTTCAGGTAAATCCGAACGAAAGCAACATTCACAATGATACCATCGATTTTGATATCTTAATGTACGAGGGCAAACAGGCTACCATTAATAAAGTAACTGTAAAAGGCAATGATAAAACCAATGATCATGTCATTTATCGTGAAATTGTTACCAAGCCAGGACAGTTATTTCGCCGGTCCGATATCATTCGCACGGTTCGGGAGTTATCTCAGCTCGGATATTTTGACCCCGAAAAATTGAACCCCATTCCAACGCCAAATGCGGCAGATGGAACCGTAGACATTGAATATAATGTTGAAGAGAAACCGAGCGACCAGATAGAACTGAGTGGGGGTTGGGGAGGCCGGTCCTCATTAAATACAGGCGGAACTACTGCTGGCGGGATTGGAATTATTGGAACGCTTGGAGTCACTTTCAACAACTTTTCGGCAAGGAATCTTTTCAAAAAAGAATCCTGGAGGCCCTTACCGAGCGGGGATGGACAGCGTTTGAGTCTTCGCGCACAAACCAACGGGATTTATTATCAGTCTTATAATTTCTCTTTTACAGAGCCATGGCTCGGGGGAAAAAAACCAAACGCACTCACTGTTTCTGCTTTTCACTCCTTGTTCAGTAATGGCGAAAAAAAGTACGTAAATGCCGATGGTGGTAAAGTTTTTAACCCGGCACGTGCCAGTATGAGCATCATTGGCGGCTCGGTTGGTTTGGGAAAAAGGTTAAAATGGCCCGACAATTATTTTAATTTGTATACAAATCTGAGTTATAATTATTATGATTTACGTAACTACGGTTCGACGTTTATATTCGGCACAGGATACGCTAATGACATAAACCTCGGTCTTAACCTTTCCCGCAATTCCATTGACCAGCCAATTTATCCTAAACACGGTTCAAATTTTGTTCTTCATGGTCAGTTTACACCACCTTACTCCCTATTGAATAATAAGGATTATTCTACACTAAGCACGGAACAACGGTACCGTTTTATTGAATACCAGAAGTATAAAATCACCGCAGAGTGGTTTACACAGCTTACCAACAAAAAAGCCGCCGAAGGGAAAGAAGCACGCAATCTGGTATTACGCACCAAAGTGGGTTATGGTTTTTTGGGAAGTTATAGCAAACAAACAGGAACATCTCCGTTCGAACGTTTTTATATGGGAGGTAGTGGGATTAGCGGGTTCCAAAATTTTGTTGCCCGAGAGATCATCGCATTACGCGGGTATAAAGATAATACGGTTTCGTCAGATGTCGGCGATCCAATATGCGCCAGGTATACAATGGAGTTACGTTATCCTATCAGCTTAAACCCACAGGCAACAATATTTGTATTGGGTTTTGCTGAAGCCGGTAACACCTGGTCTGATTACAAAAAGTTTAACCCATTTCAAGTTAAACGCAGTGCCGGCTTCGGACTACGGGTGTTCTTACCAATGTTTGGATTGCTTGGGATTGACTACGGATGGGGATTTGACAAAATTCCCGGAGCGAATGGTGTAGGTAATGGTAATGGTTTGGGTCAGTTCCACTTCACTATTGGTGGAACGCTTGGAGAACTTTAGCAAAAAATGTTAATTGTACGATAATTTGTATATTCGGGCGTTTTATAAAGAGAATTTAAAACGGAAAAAGATGGTAAATAGAATAGTAATTTTTTGTTTTGCTTTAGTTGCCTCAGCATATAGTTTCGGTCAGCAGGCTGCCAAGTTCGGATACGTGGACACAGATTATATTTTAGGTCAAATTCCTGAGTACAAAGCTGCTCAAAGCGAGTTGGACAAAACCAGCATACAGTGGCAAAAAGAAATGGAAATGAAATTTGCTGAAATTGACAAATTATACAAGGCTTATCAGGCCGATGCCATTCTGCTTACAGATGATATGAAAAAGAAGCGTGAAAATGAAATCATCAACCGGGAAACTGAAGCAAAAGAGCTGCAAAAACAACGATTTGGCGTAGATGGGGAATTATTCAAAAAAAGACAAGAATTAGTAAAACCAATACAGGATAAAGTGTATAACGCCATTAAGACGGTAGCAGAAAAGAAAGCGCTTGGGTTTATTTTGGATAAAAGCGGCCAGGTTTCTATCTTGTACGCCAATAGTAAATACGATATCAGCGATGATGTTTTGACCCATCTTGGTTATAAAAAATAACAGACCCATAAAAATAAATATAAAAATCTGAATGAAAACAACGGTAAAAAAAGTAGCCTTAATCTTCGTGGCATCAGTTGCACTGAGTGCAGCGCAGGCCCAAAAAATTGCACACGTCAATTTAGACTCCCTTGTTAGTACAATGCCTGAAACAAAAGTTGCTTCTGAAGCCGCTAAAGTTTATTCAGAGGGATTGCAACAGGAGTTAATTGCCATGCAAACGGAACTTGAAAATAAGCAAAAAGACTACATGGAAAAAGAGGCAGGAATGAGCGAACTGCTTAAAAAAACAAAACAAGAGGATTTTAACCAGTTATACAACCGCATCGAAACATTCAGAAACCAGGCCGCCCAAGATTATCAGAGAAAATCAGCCGAGTTAACCATGCCAATTATGGAAAAAGCTAAAAAAGCAATTGAAGTAGTTGCCAAAGAAGGCGGCTACAAATACGTGTTGGATGGAAGCCCGCAAGGAACTGCTATTCTTTTTAGTGAACCGGGGGATGATATCTTTAACGCTGTAAAAAAGAAACTGGAAAGTATGCCTGCTGCTACTATACCTGGCGTTGCTCCTCCAAACACAGGCGGTATTAAAGCGCCACAAGGTGGAACCAAAGCCAACACTCCTCCAAAAGGAAAATAACAAAAAGATAAAAATTTAAACTATGATTAATTCTATACAAAAAACAATTCTCATAATTCTGGCTATTGCTGGCGCTTTCAATTTGCAGGGTCAAAAAATCGCGCACGTTAATGTAGATTCTTTGTTAAGTTTGATGCCAGAAACCAAAACGGCTTCTACAGCAGCAGAGGCTATTTCAAACAGCCTCAACCAGGAAATGATTGCAATGCAAAATGAATTTGAAACCAAATACAAAGACTACCTTGCGAATGAAGCAACCATGAGTGATTTGCTAAAAAAAACCAAGCAGGAAGACCTGCGTCAACTCGAACAACGTACCGCTGATTTCAGAACCCAGGCACAACAGGAGTATCAACGTAAAACAGCTGAATTGACCCAACCAATAATGGAAAAGGCCAAAAAAGCGATTGCTGCTGTTGCGAAAGAAGGAGGCTATAAGTATGTACTGGATACGAGCCCTCAAACTACCACGGTGCTTTATAGTGACCCCTCAGAAGATATCCTGACCTTGGTAAAGAAAAAACTGGATTCTATGCCTGCAGCTGTTATTCCAGGGGCTTCAAAGACCAATTCATCAGCCCCACAACCGGGCGGTGCAAAACCTATAGAACCTAAAGGAAAATAATAAGAACCCTCCAACGGAGGGTTTTTTTGTGCAATAAATACGCGTAATTTTATTTAACGGAAATGATAAGATGAGTTTCAAAAAGGCCGTGCTCGAATTAACTAATTTATACCCATTTCTTAATAGTATTTAGGAGTGAAAATTTTTTTCCGTCTTTTTTTTTCCCGTAATTTACAACTGTATGGAACCCCTGTTTATATATAATACTTTAACTCGTAAGAAAGAAGAATTTAAACCGCTTAATCCGCCATTTGTAGGTTTGTATGTTTGTGGTCCAACAGTATATAGTGATGTTCACCTGGGCAATTGCCGCACATTTATTTCGTTCGATCTCATTTACCGGTATTTGCTTCATCTTGGACATAAAGTGCGTTATGTAAGAAATATTACAGACGCTGGTCATCTGGAAGGCGACCGAGACGAAGGGGATGATAAATTTGCGAAAAAGGCCAAACTGGAACAGTTAGAGCCAATGGAAATTGTCCAGAAATATACGGTAGGGTTTCACAACATTTTACAACAATTCAACACCCTTCCACCAAGTATTGAACCCACAGCTACGGGACATATTTGCGAACAGATAGAAATGATCAAGGAGATCATTAAAAATGGGTTGGCCTACGAGATGAATGGAACGGTTTATTTTGATGTCGAAAAGTACAGTACCGAATTTAATTACGGGCAATTAACCAATCGTAAACTTGAGGAATTATTGGAAGGTACGCGCGAATTGGGTGGACAAGACGAAAAAAGGGGTCGGCTCGATTTTGCGCTTTGGATTAAAGCGAAACCCGAAACCTTAATGCGTTGGCCTTCTCCCTGGGGTTGGGGATTTCCTGGTTGGCATATCGAATGTTCAGCTATGAGCCGTAAATACCTTGGCGATACATTTGACATTCACGGTGGAGGCATGGATTTGCAGGCAACCCATCATACCAATGAAATAGCACAGTCGCAGGCATGTTATCATAAAACACCGGTTAACTATTGGATGCATACAAATATGCTTACGGTAAATGGCACGCGTATGTCTAAAAGTGCAGGCAATGGTTTTTTACCAGGCGAATTGTTTACCGGTAACCACCCATTATTGGAAAAAGGCTATCAGCCAATGGCGGTGAGGTTTTTTATGTTACAAACACATTACCGTAGCACGCTCGATTTTAGC
>Ga0075163_10000546_pt1 | contig 48351 bp, 38 predicted proteins | sample JI1023141ADNA_FD_71478 | JGI IMG/M metagenome (GOLD analysis project Ga0075163, IMG submission 71478) | Wastewater effluent complex algal communities from Wisconsin, to seasonally profile nutrient transformation and Carbon sequestration -... | ecosystem: Engineered > WWTP > Effluent > Algae...
CGACGCCCGGATGGTGTTCCACGTCCCGGCGGGCCTCGATCAGATGATGCCCGCCGACGCCGGCTCCGACGACGACGGGCCCGACGACGATGACGTCGACGGGCTCCGGGCGACGAGCCCGGCCGGGCCGGTGCTGGCCGCGTTCGTCGCCGCCGGCGGCGACGATCTGCCGAGCATGATGCGGGCGTACGGCTGGCGGTCGGGCGAGAGCGAGGCGGTGGTGTGGGCGCGCGGCACGATGGGGGTGGTACGGACCCGGCTCGACACCGCGGCGCTGCGCGCCAGCCTGGCCCGCGCCGAGCAGGCCAGCGGCCACACCCTGCCGACCGCGACCTGGCGGGGCCGGTCGTACTACCGCCTGTACGACGGCGAGGGCGCCCAGCCGACCCGGTTGATCGGCCGGGTGACCGACGACGACCTGGTGCTGATGTGGACCCGCGACGTCGAGCGCGACCTGCCGGCGCTGATGGAGGATCGGCCGCCGGCCCGCGGGTTCGACGGCGCGCCGGTGGTCGACACCATCTTCCCCGGCCACGGCGACGAGGCCCACTTCGCGCTGATGATCGATCCGCGCTGGCCCGGCGAGATCGCCGCCGAGCTCGACGCCAGCGGCGCGGCCCAGCCGTGCGGGCGAGCGTCGCTGGCGATGCTGGCCCGGCTGCCGCCGATCCACCTGGCGTGGGCGCGATCGGCCACCACCGTCGAGGTCGCGGCCACCGTCGCGCTCGAGCACGCGACCGGCGCCCGGCTCGAGCGCGAGCTGACCGCGCTGCCGCACTGGTCGGCCGACGAGCGCCAGCTCGCCCTCGGCTTCGGCCTGCCGCTGACGACCGCGCTCGACGTGGTGATGCCGTGGGTCGGCGAGCTCGAGCGGGTCGCCGGCGCCTGCGGTCAGCCGCTGACGCTGGCGCCGGTGCTGGGCGGGTTGACCGGGTTCGGCCCGCTGGCCGCGATCCGGTCGGGATCGATGATCATCGACGTCCAGAGCGAGTCGGGCGTGATCGTGGTCGGCCTCGACGACGTCGCCCGGTTCTGGGCCGGGCTGCGCACCCTCGGCCCGCTGCGGCCGCAGCCGCCGCTGGTCGGCGAGCGGATCCGGTTGCCGGGCGCGGTCATCACCAGCGACGGCAGCGCGCTGCTGGTCGCGACCGGCGACCGGCTCGACGAGCGCCAGCTCGACCGGGTGGCGGCGCTGCCGCCCGGGCCCCGGGTCGTGGTCGCCATGCTGCTCGGCGAGGACGGGCTGACCGCGCTGGCCCGCGAGGACGGCGACGATCCCGGCGCCGCGCGCCTGCTGGGCTGGATCAAGGCCATGGCCCTCGACGCCAGCGTGCGCGACGACCACCTGATCGTCCGCTGGGTCTTCCACCGGCGCTGATCGCGGCGGGAGTGGCACTGCGCGATCCCGGGCCGGGGGAAGCAGGAGTACATCCGCGCACTTGTCGCGCCGGCGAGCGGCGGCGAGGTGCGGCGAAAAGTTGCCCGGAGGCCCGCCCGATTCGTAAATGGGCCAGGTGCCGCGCAAGGTCCTGGCCGACATGCACGTGCCCCCGGCGCTCCGGCGCTGGGCGGTGCGCCTCGCCCTCGCGTTCGCGGTGGCGCTGGCGATCGCGTACGCGCCCGGCAACAGCGAGAGCCAGGCCCTCCACCTCCGCCATCAGCTCGACGACGCGCGGCGCGAGACCCGCGAGCTCGAGGCCGCCAACGCCCGCATGGCGGCCGAGGTCGAGGCGCTGCGCACCGACGCCCAGGCGATCGAGGCCCGGGCGCGCAACGAGCTCGGCATGGTGTTCCCCGGCGAGATCGTGCTGCGGCTCGAGGCCACGCCGTGATCGGCCGCAGCCTGCGTCGGGCGACGGCGGTGAGCCGCGGCCCGGCGGTCGCGCTCGCGGCCTGCGCCCTGGTCGCGCTCGGGCCGGGCCCGACCGATCTGCGGACCACGACCCCGTCGGCGGTCCAGCTCCTGGCCTTCACCGTGGTCGCGACCGTGCTGGTCGCGGCGATCCTCCATCGCCTGCGCTACCAGCCGCCGTCGGAGCGGGCGCGGCGGGTGTCGTGGTGGCTGGCGGCGGCGCCGGCGCTGGTCGACGTCGAGGTCGCGCTGGCGATCGCCGCCGGCGCCCACGCCGTGCTCGCGGTCACCGGCGGCCTGGCGTCGCCGGTGCTACCGCTGGTCTACGGCCTGGTCGCCTTCGGCCTGACGCTGCTGGCCACGCCGGGCGCGGTCGCCACCGTCGCCGCGCCGGTCGCGATCGCCGCGGTCTGGGTGGTGCGGTCGCCGTCGCCGCGCGCGCTGCTGGTGCCGGTCGCGGTCCACGCCCTGTTCATCGTCGGCGCCACCGTGGCCCACGCCCTGTTCCTGCGCGGGCTGGTCGCCAGCCACCGCCGCCGGCGCGCGCTGCGGCTCGAGCACGAGGTCGACGCGGTCGCCGAGGCGGCCCGCGACTACCGGCTGATGGCGGCCGCGCTCGGCCCGGTCAGCCGCGCGCCCCGCACCCGCGCCGACGAGGAGCGGCTGCTGGCCGCCGGCGGCGCGTCGCTGATCGCCGACGGCTGCGCCTGGGTGCTGGCCACGGTCAAGCGCTCGCTCGACGCCCGCACCGTCGCGCTCGCCTGGCTCGACGCCGACGGCGAGCGGCTCAAGCTCAAGGAGATCGTCAGCGACCGCGACGATCTGGTCGCCGATCCGCGCCTGACCACCGCCGGCGTGCTCGGCGCGGTGGTGCGCGATCGTCAGCCGGTGATGCTGGCCGCGGCCAAGTCCGGCCAGCTGCCGTACTACGACGACCCGTCGGTCGGCGCCGGCGCCGCGGTGCTGGCGGTGCCGGTGCTCGAGGGCGCCCACCTGCGGGCGGTGCTGTGCGTCGACCGGGTCCGGCCGTTCACCGACGCCGACCGCGAGCTGGTCGCCGACGCCGCCGATCAGCTCCTGCGGGCGGTGCAGAGCGAGCAGGTGTTCCGCGCGGTCGAGCGGGCCAAGTACGAGCACGAGCGGTTCTTCGCCGCCACCGCGATGCTCGGCCGCGCGCTGACGCCCGAGCAGGTGACCGAGACCGCGTTCGACGCCTGCGCCGCGATCGTCGACTACGACGCGGCGGCGGTGACGCTCTACGATCGCGAGCACGGTCGCCACCGGGTGGCCGCGGTCCGGATCAAGCCGGGCGCGTCGCCGATCCTCGACGCCGAGGCGGTCGCCGGCCTGGAGTGGAAGGACAACGCCGGCCTGGCCGCGATGGTGGTCAAGAACCGCCACTACCTGCCGGCCGGCGGCGAGCCGCGCGAGGTGACCGCGCCGATCTACACCCGCAAGGTCAAGCTCGACGACGCCCGGTCGCTGGTGGTGCTGCCGCTGGTCGCCGCCGACGTCGCGATCGGCACCCTGATGCTGGCGGCGCGGGCCGAGAAGCGGTTCGGCGCCGACGTCCGCGAGATGCTGTCGGTGATCGGCACCCAGGTCGCGGTGTCGCTGCAGAACGGCCTGCTCTACAAGCAGATGGAGACCATGGCCACCACCGATGGCCTGACCGGGCTGACCAACCACCGCACCTTCCAGGAGCGGTTCGGCCAGCTCCTCGAGCGGGCCCAGCGCCACGGCCTGCCGGCGGCGTTCCTGCTGTGCGACGTCGACTTCTTCAAGAAGGTCAACGACAACTACGGCCACCCGGTCGGCGACGAGGTGCTGCGGCGGGTGGCCAAGGTGCTGCAGGACGTCGCCCGCAAGATCGACATCACCGCCCGCTACGGCGGCGAGGAGTTCGCGGTCGTGCTCGAGAGCTCGACGGTCGAGCAGGCCCGCCAGGTCGGCGACCGGCTGCGGCAGGAGGTCGGCAAGCTGGTGATCGAGACCGAGAAGGGGCCGCTGCAGGTCACGATGTCGGTCGGCATCGCCGCGTTCCCCGACGACGCCCGCGACCGGGCGGCGCTGATCGAGCGCGCCGACCTCGCCCTCTATCACGCCAAGCACAGCGGCCGGAACCAGGTCGTCACTCACGCCCAGTTCGTCGCCGCCCGGGCCAAGAAGGCGTCGTAGCGCCGCCCGGCGCGGCGTGGCGGTCAGCGCGGCGGAGGCGGCGCGGCGGCGGCCAGCGCGCGCGCGGCGGCGAGCTGGGGATCGCGGCCGGCGGCGAGGTCGGCGGCGGTGACGCGGACGACGACGTCGGGGGTGACGCCGGCGTCGGGCAAGCCGTCCGTCCGGCCGTCGGCGGGGAAGCGGCCGATCAGCGGCAGGTCGACCTCGAGGCCGGTGGCCGGCAGGCGGACGAAGAAGAACGCGCCGCCGTTGATGCCGCGCTGGTTGCCGCCGGTCGGCTCGCCGACCAGCGTGGCCAGCCGGTGGCGCTGCACGAGCTGGGCGAACTGGAAGGTGGCGCTGCTGTTGCTGGCGTCGACCAGCACGATCACCTGGCCGCGGAAGCGCGGCGCCAGCGGGGTCAGCACCGCGCCCGACGCCTCGTCCTCGGCGAGGCGGAAGAAGCCGTCGCCGCGCGGGCTGGCTTCGGCGCCCCAGTCGAAGAAGCTGGGATCCCAGGTGTCGAGCGGGGCGCGGAGCGCGGCCGGCACCGCCCGGTAGCGGACCCAGCGCTCGAGCGCGGCCTTGGTCAGCGGCGCGTCGATCAGGTGGCGGAGCAGGCGGTCGCCGACGTCGCTACCGCCCTCGTTGCCGCGGAGATCGACGATCAGCGCGCGGGCCCGGCCGGCGACCAGCGCCGCGGCGACCCGGTCGAGATCGGCCTGCCAGTCCCAGGCGGTGGCGTAGGCGACCCAGGTCGGCATCGCCAGGTAGCCGACGTCGGGCTCGAGGTAGCGCAGCCGCCACAGCGGTGCGTCGGCGGCGTCGGTGCCGTCGGCGGCGGGCGCGATCGCGGCGGCCCGGCTGGCCGGGGTCATCGCCGGGGCCAGCACGGTGGCGCGGCTGCCGTCCGGACGTCGGACGGTCAGCCGGTAGGGCGTGGCCAGCTCGGGGTGGAGCAGGCCGAGGAAGACGTCGAACGCCTGGTAGCCGGGCTCGGCGAGCACGGCCAGCCCGGCGCGGCGCTTGTCGTCGTTGTGGCCGTCGGCGCGGGCCAGCGGCATCAGCTCGGCCAGCAGCGCCGCGCTGTCGACGTCGCCGATCGCCACCACCTCGGTGCCCGGGGCCAGCGCCGGCTCGGCGACGAAGGCGCGGGTGATCACCATCCGGCCGTCGAGCCAGCGGAACGCGAACGGCAGCCGCGGGCCATCGAGCAGCGCCCGCTGCACCGCCGCCGACTGGTTGGTCGGGTTGAGGAAGGTGTGGCCGCAGCGCAGCCGGGCGGTGAAGCGGCTCAGCGCGAGGTAGGTGCCGGTCAGGGTCGGGCGCGGGCCGAGCTCGGCGGCGAGATCGACGTAGGCCCGATCGAGCTCGGCGGCGGTGAGGTAACGGGCCAGCCCGGGGTGGAGCGCGGCGAACAGCGTGCGCAGCAGCGCGACGTCACCATTGACCGCGGCGCGATCGAGCGGCGCGTCGGCGGCTGGGTCGGCCGCGGCGACGACCGGGTCGCCGGCGCGACGCTCGGGCGGGCCCGGCGATCGCGGCACGCCGTCGGGGTGGCAGCCGGCCGCGGCGGCGAGCAGCGCGAGCAGGGGCAGGCGAGGCGAGGGCGGCACCGGCCTGGGACGCGGGCTGGCCACGCGCGGTTACGGTCGGCGACGGCCATCCGGACCGCGCGGCCCGCAAATCCGGCGGCGCACGGCTGGCGCGCGTTGACAGCCGCGGGCCCTGCGTGGGACTAGCGAACCCCTCACGCCAACGCAAGGAGCTCCCATGGATCCGCAGAACCCGCCGTCCGCGCCCCCGCCCGCTGCCCCGCCGCCCTACGCCCCGCCGGGCGGAGCCGGCGGTCCCTTCGCCCAGGTCGATCCCCAGATCCGCAACCTGGCGATCGGCCTGTTCGTGCTCGCCGCGCTGGTGCTGATCGGCACGTTCACGTCGAGCTGGGCGACGGCGTCCGAGCGCGGGGGCGACATCGGCGCCGGCCTGACCTCGCTCGAGATGTCGGGCAAGCGGGGCTCGGTGTCGATCTCCTGGGGCGACACGCCGATCTCGGGTGACGTGGTGTTCTTCGGCTACCTGGCGCTGATCGGCGGCCTGGCCTCGGTCGCCGGCACGGTCGCGATGGGCGTGTTCGCGATCACCAACAAGCCCAACAAGATCCCGGCCAAGATCTTCAACATCGTCCTCGGCGTGACCGCGTTCGCGATGACCTCGTTCCTGATCCGGCTGCTGACCGCCGAGAAGCTCAAGGGCCTGTCGATCAGCTACTCGGGCATCATCGCGATCGGCGGCCTCATCGGCATCAGCGTCGTCGTCAAGATGCTGACCAAGCTCAAGCCGGTCTGATCGACCCCCGGGCCGCCGCGGTCGACCGCCGGTCAGCGACGCAGCTCGAGGCGGCCGCGGTGGCGACGGAGCCAGCCCTCGGCCTCGAGCCGGGCCAGGGCCCGCGAGACGTTGGCGCGGGTGCCGCCGACCTCGGCGGCGAGGGCGGCGTGGGTGATGGCCAGCTCGCGCCGGCCGCGCGCCAGCTCGAGCAAGCGGTGCCGCAGCCGCGCCGCCAGGCCGTGGCGGCGCATGGCGAGCGCGGTCGCCGATAGCTCGGCGACCACGCCGGCGAGGTGGACCAGGGCCGCGATCGCGGCCTCGGGGTGACGGCGCAGCGTCGCCGCCAGCGCCTCGCCTGGGACCGCGACCAGCACGCCGTCGTCGGTGGCCCACAGCTCGGCCGACGGCGGGGCGCCGAGCGCGAGCGACACGCCGATGGTGGCGGGCGCGACCAGCGAGCGGATCACCGCGTCGTCGTCGCCGGCACGGAGCTCGCCGCGGCCGACCACCAGCGTGACCAGCGCGCGGTCGCCGACGCCGAGCAGGCGCTGGCCGCGGCGGAAGCGGCGGCGGGTGGCGCGGGCCAGGAGCTCGCGGCGGGCGACGGCGGGCAGCGCCGCCCACAGCGGCGCGCCGGCCACCAGCTCCTCGACCGGCGCGCGGGTCACGCGGCGACGATAGCACCGACGCGCGCCGGGCCGGCCGCGCGGTCGCGGTCGCGGTCGAGGTCGCGGTCGCCGTCGAGCTCGTCGGCGATCGCGCGCCAGCGGCCGCGATCGAGGCGGGCGAAGATCGCGACCAGCGCCGGGTCGTAGCGGATCCCGGCCAGGCCGACGATCTGGTCGGCGGCCTGATCGTGGCCGAGCGGCGCGCGGTACGGCTGGTCGACGCGGATCATCGCCTCGTACGAGTCGACCAGCGCGAACAGCCGGGCGGCGCGCGGGATCGCCTCGCCGCGCCGGCCCTCCGGGTAGCCCGAGCCGTCCCAGTACTCGTGGTGGCACAGGACCAGATCGCGCGCCGCGGCCAGCCCGGGCAGGCCGGCGAGGATCGCGTGGCCGAGCGACGAGTGCATGCGGATCCAGTCGAGCTCGGTCGCGGTCAGCGCGTCGTCGTCGGCCAGCACCTCGGCGGCGACGCCGAGCTTGCCGATGTCGTGGACGTCGCAGCCGAGCCCGAGCTCGGCGAGCTCGGCCCCGGCAAGCCCGGCGGCGCCGCCGAGCACGTCCATCCACGCGCCGAGCCGGGCGGCGTGGGCGTCGGGCTCGAAGCCCAGCCGGTGACCGAGCCGGCGCAGCGCGCGGGCCAGCCGCCGCGGCTCGCGGGCCTCGAGCAGATCGCGGCCGAGCAGCGCGTCGTCGCGCAGCGTGCGGTCGAGGGCGCGCCGGCGGGGCTCGCCGGCCATCTGGGCGGTGACACGGAGGCGGTGGATGAGATCGGTCATGGCGGTGCTCCTCGTCGCCACCGTGCGACGTCGCGGCCGGGCCGTCGGTGTCGATCGACACCGAGCCGGGCGATCGGGCCCGCTACAGCGTCTTGAGGTACTCGATGACCGCGGCGGCGTCGGCGCCGACGTCGGACAGGAACGGGTGGCCGAGCACGCTCAGGCCGGGGCGAGCGCCGTCGTGGACGAACGTCGCCGGCCCGGCCGCCGCTGCCAGCGGCACGCCGACCCGGACCAGATCGTAGGGCGCGGCGAGATCGACGACGTAGCGGGTCGGACGCGCGGCCGGCGCGGTCGCCAGCATGGCCAGGCTCGCCCACTGGCCGGCGTGGCCGTAGGGCGCGTGGGCCCACACGCTGGTCAGCACCGGCGGGACGTAGCCACCGGTCCGGCGGGTGCGCAGCGTGCCAGCCGGCAGCCCGGGCGCCAGCCGCGGATCGGCGGCGGCGTCGACGAAGGCGTCGGACACCGCGAGCGCGCGGGCCGGATCGGTGCCGAGGTCGTCGAGGTCGACGACCTCCTCGCGGTAGGCGCGGACCCGGCCATCGGCGCCGTAGCGGCCGTGGCACGGCGCGCAGTGAAACTCGAACAGCGGCGCGCCGCGGGCGGCGAGCGCGCGATCGATCGGGCCGGGGAACGGCAGGTCGCGCTCGGGCTGGCGGAGGTAGGCGGCGAGGCTGGCGCCTTGCAGCGGGTGGCTGGTGAACCACGCCGGCCGCGCCCCGGCCGCGAAGTCGGCCTCGACCACCAGCACGTCCATCGGCCCCTCGCCGACGCCGTCGAACGACAGCGTGGTCCGGGCGGCGAAGCCGACGACGTCGGGGATCTTGGCCCAGCCGACGTCGGCGCCGGTCGGCACCGGGTGGCCGAGCCGCTGCGCCATCGCCAGCGCGAAGCTCTCGATGGTGGCGATCCGTCCGGGCGGGCCGCCGGTGACCCGGGCGTGGAAGTCGGCGCGGTCGCGGGCCCGGGTCCGCAACGCGGCGATGGTCGCGGTGGTCAGCGGTTGCCGCCAGTCGTACGGCCACGGCACGCCGCGCGCGGCCGCGATCGCGTCGGCGGCGGCGCGCAGGTGGGCGACGTCGAAGTCGGGCCGGCGGGTGACGGCGGCGAACGCGGCGTCGTAGTCGTGCAGCCGCAGCCGGCGGTTGCCGAGGCCGATCACCAGCGCCTCGCCGCCGGTCCACCGCACCCGCTCGGCGTGGCACAGGGTGCAGTTGTGGACCACGAACGGCACGCCGGTGATGGGATCGTCGGTCAGGTGCAAGCCAACTGGCAGGCCGGCGCGGACGTCGCGATCGGCGCTGGCCGGATCGGCGGCCCGGGCCAGCATCCCGTAGCGGGCGGCCAGCGCGCCGAGGTCGCCGCCGAACAGGTCGGGGTAGCGCTCGACCAGCGCGAGGTAGAGCGGGTAGGGCACGCCGACCCGGTAGGGATCGCCGAGGCCGGTGCGGGTGAAGATCGCCTGGCCGGCCGCCCACGACACCCGGTCGATCGCGTACTCGGCCGGATCCGCCATCGGGCCGTCGGCCGCCGCCCCGGCCGTCGACGTCGGCGTCGTCGCGCCGGCCGCGGGCCCGGTCGGCGGGGTCGGTCCGGATCCCGGACAGCCCGCTGCGGCCGCCGCGGCGACGAGCGCGATCACCGCCACGCGGGGCCCGACCATGGCGCCAGCGTACCGCGGCGGCCGCTGTCGATCAGCGGGCGTCGGGCGCGGCGAGGAACTCGAGCACCGGCGGCAGGAAGCGCTCGACCGCGTCGACGTGGGCGAAGTGCGAGGCCTCGCGCAGCCGGACCAGCCGGGCGTCGGGGATGAGCCCGGCGAGCACGTCGCCGAACCGCGGCGGCACCATCGGGTCGCGCTCGGCGTAGAGCAGGAGCAGCGGGACCGGGAACGGCTGGCCGGCGGCGCGGCGGGCGCGCAGCGTGCGCTGGAAGTCGCGGATCGGCCCGATCGCCATCGTCTCGGCCAGGTGCTTGACGAACGCGCGCGAGCCCTCGACCGAGGCGAGCTGGCCGCCGTAGATCCGCGCCTCCTCGCGCGACTTGAGCGACTCGTCCCAGTAGTGGACGTTGCGGTGGACCCACCGCTCGGGCGCGCGCCGCGCCACCCGCGCCAGCAGCCGCTTGACCCCGGGCACGGCCAGGCCGATCCGCAGCGCCCACAGCCGGGCCTCGGCCACGCCCGGCGAGTGGAGGTTGACCAGCCGCGACATCGCGCCCGGATCGCGCAGCGCCAGCCGCATGCCGAGGTAGCCGCCCATCGAGTTGCCGATCACCGGCCCGCCACGGATGCCGAGCGCGCGCTGGACCGCGCCCAGCCACGCCGCCAGCGCGTCGGGGTGGTACGCGCGATCCAGCGGCCGATCGCTGTCGCCGTTGCCGGGCAGGTCGGGCATGTACAGCGTGTAGCGAGCGCCGAGCGGCTCGAGCAGGTAGCGCCACGAGTAGCTGGTGGTCATCAGGCCGTGGATCAGCAGCAGCGGCGGGCCGGCGCCGTAGCTGCGGACCGCGGCGGTGCAGGCGCCGAGCTCGGCGGTGGTGACCGGCACCCGCTCGAGCCGGGTGGCGGCGAACCGGTGCGGCTTCCACGGCGCCTCGGGCAGATCCTCGAACCGGCCCCGCCGGAACGGCACCAGCGGGCCGAGCCCCTCGGGCCGTCGCGCGCCGGCCGCGTCGTCGTCGATCCGCCCCACGCCGCCACTCTACCGCAGCCGTCGGGGCGTCCGCGATCGGGCTTGCGCGCCGCGATGGTGTCATGTAGACACGAAGAGATGAAGGCGCAGAGGCTCCAGGTCGGCGTGGTCGGCTTCAGCCGGCCGCACTTCGATCACGACGCCGCGGCCACGCTCCTGGCCGAGGCGCTCGATCGGGTGCTGGCCCGGCGCGGCGTCGCGCCGGCCGACGCCGATCTGGTCAGCGGCCTGACCGACACCGGCGTGCCTCGCCTGGCCTACCAGCGCGCGGTCGTGCTCGGCATGCGCACCGTCGGGTTGTCGGCGCGGGCGGCGCTGCGGGCCCGGTCGGGTCGCTGGCCGGTCGACGAGGTGGTGCTGGTCGGCGCCCGGTTCGGCGACGAGTCGGCCGCCTTCGTCGCCCGCCTCGACGAGCTGATCCGGATCGGCGGCGGTCCCCAGAGCCGGCGCGAGGTCGAGCTGTTCCGGGCCGAGCTCGCCCGGCGCGGCCTCGATCCGGTCGCCCACCTGATCGAGCACGAGGTCGCCTGGCACGAGCCGGGGCCGGCCGCCGGGCGGCGGCGCTGACCGCGGCGCTGGGGGTTCCAACGATCGGCCCGGCCGCGACCACGGGCCGCGTCGGCCACGCTATCCTGCCGGCTGGCATGAGCGTGCGCCACGGATCCGGGACGAGGTGGAGGGGCGTGGCCAGCCGGCGCGGCGAGGGCGCCGCGGCGTGACCACGATCAAGGAGCTGGCCGACGAGCGGCGGGTCAAGATCGCCGAGGTCAAGAAGATCCTCCGCGACGAGTACCGCGACGAGGAGCTCGACTTCACCTCGCCCGACCGGGCGCTGACCCCGGTCCAGGTCCAGCGCGCCCACGAGCTGCTCGATCTCCGGGTCGAGCAGCGCCACGTGCGCCCGGCCGACGTGGTCGCCGCCCGGGTCGCGATCGAGCTGCCGGCGCCGGCCCTGGCCCACTCGTTCGCGGCGCCGACCGCGGTGCCCGGCGTGCCCCGCGCCGGCGGCACCTACCGGCTCTTGCTCCACGGCGACATCCTCGACTTCCTCGGCTCGCCCAAGGGCGACGTCCGCCGGCTGCAGGCCGCGGTCAAGCGGCTGATGCGCGAGATGCTGGTCGAGGGCCGGGCCCAGCGCCGGGTCAAGGGCACCCGCGGCGTCAACAGCGGCTGGCTGCGGGCCCCGCTGGGCGACAACGGCGGCTTCCACTTCTACCTGTGGCACTCGCTGGCCGGCATGCGCTGCGTCGACGAGCTGGCGCTCGATCGCGGCGACGTCGTGCTGCGCGCGGTCCGCCACCACGACGAGACCAACGCGCTGCTCGATCCCGGCGCCCGCGCCGACTACCTCGAGCTCGACGCCGCCACCTACGTCACCGATCTCGAGACCCCGGCCGCGGTCGACGTCCTGTCGCTGCCGCAGCGCGCGGCCTGCGATCACGCGGCGTCGCTGTCGATCACCAAGGGCCACCCCGGCGCCGGCAAGACCACGCTCCAGCTCGAGCGGACCCGGCGCCACGAGGGCAAGCTGCTGTTCGTCACCTTCGGCGAGGCCCAGCGGGCGCAGGCCGCGCGCTGGCTGCAGACCTACGCCCACCCCGGCCAGGAGGTGGTGGCCTGGACCCACCAGGATCTGTTCCAGAGCCTCGATCCGGCCTGGCGATCGGCGCCGCTGCACGGCGCCGCGATCGCCGAGCTGCAGGCCGCGATCGCCGGCGAGCCGCGCGGGGTCGGGCCGTGGGCCGCCCACCCCGGCGCGCTGTACGCCGAGCTGCGCGGCCACTACTGGGGCCGGGCGCTGCCGTTCGACTTCCGCGACGCGCTCGCGGTCCGCGACGACGACGCGGCGGCGCGCGGCTACCGCGAGCGGCGCACCGCCGTGCTCGGCAAGCCGGCGGTCGACGGCGCGATCCAGGCGGTCAAGGCGCTGCCGGCCGACGTCCGCGAGCGGCTGTTCGGCGACCTCGACCGGGTCCGCGCCCTGGCCAGCCAGCTCGGCGGCGACGACGTCGAGCTGCCGGCCGGCCTCCGCGACCTCGACGCGCTGCTCATCGACGAGGTCCAGGATCTGACCCTGGTCGAGCTGCTCGCGTGCACGCTGATCGCCCGCCGGGCCGGCGCCACCACCCGCCGGCGCCCGGCCTTCCACGTCGCCGGCGACGAGGGCCAGACCGTCCGCGCCACCGACTTCGACTGGGGCGAGCTCAAGAACCTGATCAACGACACCCTCGGCCGGCCCGAGGAGTTCGACCTGCCCGGCAACGTCCGCTCGCCGCTGGTGATCACCCGGGTGATCAACAACTCGTGGGGCCTCTACAAGACGATGGCCAAGAGCACCCGGCCGCGCGGCTACGCCGAGGCCGAGGTCGACGAGACCGCCCACGGCTCGGTGCTGTGGGTCGACGTCGCCGACGGCGAGCTCGACCGGCTGTGCGCGATCGTCGCCGAGACCCCGGGCGCGGCGCTGATCTACCCCGACACCCAGCTCCCCGCCGACATCGCCGACGCCGCGCGCCGGGCCGGGGTGGTCCACGCGGTCGCCGCGCCCGAGGCCAAGGGCCTCGACTTCCGGGTCGCCTTCGTCGTCGACGTCGGCCGCCGGGCCAGCCGGCTGTACCAGAGCGTCGGCGGCGACGATCCGATCGTCGAGCTCGAGAACCGGACCGCGGTCGACGCGATCCGGGTCGCGATCTCGCGCGCGACCGAGGTGCTGGTGCTGATCGAGCGCCCGCTCGACCGCGACGTCCGCACCCGGCTCGAGGCGCTGTGCTCGGTCCAGGGCCAGCTCCTCGACGGCGTGGTCACCGACGTGCCGATCGCCGATCTGTCGGGCCGGCTCGACGTCGACACCGCCGACCGCAACGCGCTGGTCAGCGAGGCGCTGGTCGACTTCGATCGCACGTTCGAGGACGACCACGAGACCGGCCTCCGCATCGCCGAGCGCGCCCGCGGCTGGCTGGGTGACAGCAAGCGGGCCGGCGCGGTCCAGGGCGAGCTGCGCAAGCAGGTCTACCGCGCGCTCGGCCTGGCGCTGCTCCGCACCGGCCTCGCCAGCGAGCGCGATCAGCGCGAGCGCCTGACCCGGGCCAACGCCGAGCTCAACAACGCCAAGGAGCCCGAGCTGGCCCGGCTCGCGCTCGACGCCCGCGCGGTGCTGTGCGGCGACGAGATCGCGCGGACCGCGGTGACCAGCCTGGTCAAGCAGGCCCGCGGCGAGGCCGGGTCGCGGGCCCGGGTCGCGGTCGAGGTGCTCGAGCGGGTGCTGATCAACGCCCGGGCCCGGGCGGCGACGACCAGCGGCAAGGACTGGGAGCGGGTGGTCGACACCCTCGAGCTGACCGGCGACGTCGCCGCCAGCCACCCGGCGGTGGCCGGCCTGCGCGCCGAGCTGGCGGCGGTGGCGTGCGCCTGGGCGCTCGAGCAGCCGGTCAACCGGGTGGTGAACCAGCTCGCCGCCCGCGCGCTGGTGATGGTCGAGGCCCCGCCGGCCGAGCTGCGCGCCCGGGTCGCCGAGCGGCAGGAGCAGTGGGACGCGTCGATCGCGCTCTACCGCGAGGCCGGCCGGCTGGCCGACGCGCTGCGGGTGTCGCGCGAGCGCGGCGCCGACGTCGCTCGCTCCCTCGAGCTGGCCCGCGTCACCGCCGACCCGGGCGCGTCGGTCCTCGAGCGGCTGGCCCGCCTCCACGACGACCTCGGCGCGCTGTCGGCCGACGACCTCACCGAGCAGGAGCGGCTGGCCCTGGTCCAGCTGGTCAAGGACCGGCTACCGACCCGGAAGCGGTGACCCGCTACTGCAGGCCGGCGGCGACGGTGATGTAGCCGGTCTTGCCGCCGATGCGGACGTCGACCGGGCGGATGCCGGCGACCGCCGGCAGCGGGATGGCGCCGAGGATCGGCGCGAAGCCGTCGAGCTGGAGCTGGACCATCGCCGGCATCAGCCGGGCCAGGCTGGCCTGGTCGAGGCCGGTCGAGTCCTGGATCACGTCGGTGGTGATGGTCGGCAGGCCGAGGCTGAGCTTGACCACGGTCGGGTCGAACGCGGCCGGCTCGGCCTTGAGCGCGACCTCGACGTTGATCGCCAGGCTGGTGACCGGCACGCCGTCCTTCTGCATGGTCGCGATCAGGTCGCCGACCGTGAGGTGGAGCGCGCCGTCGGCGCCGGCCGACACCACCGGCGGCAGGGTGCCGTGGAGCACGACCGAGTTGGCCAGGCCGAGGTCGTAGGGCACGGTCTGCTCGAGGGCGCCGGCGGCCCAGAACCCGGCCATCACCTGGTTGATCGCGTCGTCGGCGAGCGCGATCTCGACGCCGGTGTTGAGCCGGGTCGGCGGCACCTGGTTGTCGGTGTAGACGTAGCTGGTCGACAGCGGCGCCGCGCCGACCACCATCGAGGTGTCGAGCACGATGTCGGCGCCCGACGGGTCGAAGTGGACCGCGACCGGGGCGATGGTGATGCCGAGGTCCTTGCCGAGCAGGTTGACGTGCTGCTCGCCGACCTTGACCCCGGCGATCGCCTTCTCGACCATCGGGCCGACGAACTTCTCGGTCGCCTTGGCCATGATGTTGCCGATCTCCTGATCGAGATCGAGCAGGTCGAGGACCGCGCCCGGCAGGCCGCTGGCCTGGAGATCGAAGCCGGTCATCGTGATCTGCGGGTTCTGCAGGGTGACGTTGACCCGGCCGCCGCCGACCGTGACGCCGAGGTTGCCGCGGATGCGGATCTGGGTGGCGCGGATGGTGATGTCGGTGTCGCCGTCGAGGCAGGCGGCGGCGTAGCGGGCGTGGAGCGGGGCGTAGACGCCGTCGAGGCTGGCGTCGAGGGTGAGGCCGGTGGTGGTCGGCGTGAGCTGGATGTTGGCGTCGCGGAGGTCGAGGCCCTGCTTGACGCTGACCTTGCCGTACAGGCAGTCCTCGGCGCCGTTGCTGAGGCCCTTCGCGACCACCGGGTTCATCGGCATCATCAGGGCCGACAGGTTGGCGGCGGCGATCTGGTCGCCGGCGAAGGTGCCGAGGCGGACGAACGCCTGCTTGGACAGACCGGCCGACAGCGCGTTGTCGACCGGGGTGCGGAGCGGCTGCATGTCGCCGGTGACCACCGCCCGGGTGTCGGACTGGGTGGCGCCGTCGGTGGCGGTGGCGACGGTGTGGATCATGTTGGCGCCCGACCGCAGCGGCACCTGGGCGCGGAAGCCACCCGCGGCGTCGACCGTGGCGACGACGCCGTTGACCTCGACCTGGGCCACCGCCACGCCGGTGTCGGCGTTGGGGGCGACGGTGCCGGTGACCTCCACGGTCGACAGGCCCTCCTGCATCGTGCCGCGCAGCGGCGACGTGACCTTGAGCTCGGGCGGGAGCTGCGGGATCGGCCGGTCGTCGGTGCACGCGGCGGCGACGAGGGCGAGACCGGCGAGGCTGGGCGCGAGGGCGGCGAATCGCATGGTCCGACCTACAGCAAGATCGTTGCCAGCGCCGCGGCGTCCGGTCGCAGCGGGTCGCCCTCGTGGTCTCGCGCACCTACGTTGCGCCGCGCTGCGCTAGCTGGTGTCGATAGTGGGCAATGACGCGGTGCGGGGAGACTCCAGGCGCCGACCACTCGAGTAGCCACCTCCTGTCGACCCCACCCGCGCGACCCCACCGCTCCACCCCACCGACCCACGGTCACCGGGCGCCGCTCGACCGCGCCGCCTCGTGGACCTGCGGGCCCCGCGGGGGCGAGACGATAGCGCGTCCCCGCGCCGGCAGGGTCCCGACCGCCCCGCGCCATCCACCGGACGCGCTCCCGGGCCGATTCTGGCCATCCCCTGGCTGGCCGCACCGCGATCCCCCTGCAACCATCGCAGGGTGACGGTCAAGAACTACGTCCTCGACACCAACGTCCTCCTCCACGACTCGCGCGCGATCTTCTCGTTCGCCGACAACAACGTGATCATCCCGATCTACGTCATCGAGGAGATCGACACCTTCAAGAAGGACCCCAGCGAGCTCGGCCGCAACGCCCGTCAGGTCGCGCGCCTGCTCGATCAGCACCGCACCAACGGCGGCCTGTCGCACCCGCAGCCGCTCGGCAACGGCGGCACGGTCCGGGTGGTGCTGGCCAAGAACCCGCCCAAGAACCCGAGCTTCGACTCGCGCTCGATGGATCACCGCATCCTCGAGATCGCCAGCGAGGTCCGCGAGGCCAACCCGGAGGTGCCGACGATCCTGGTCAGCAAGGACGTCAACATGCGCATCCGCGGCGATGCGCTCGGCCTCGACACCGTCGACTACGATCCCGAGCGGATCAGCATCGACGAGCTGTACCCCGGCCACCGCGAGATCCCGGTCGAGCCCAGCACCATCGACGAGCTCTACGCCGGCGGCGGCGTGGTCGTCGACGTCGGCGGCGACGGCGGGCTGCACGCCAACGAGTACGTCCTGCTCCGCCACGACGTCAGCGGCAAGAGCGCGCTCGGCCGGTTCGACAAGGCCACCGGCAAGGTGGTGCCGGTCAAGAAGCTGCGCGACGGCGTGTGGGGCATCCGGCCGCGCAACAAGGAGCAGCACTACGCCCTCGACATGCTGCTCAACGACGACATCAAGCTGGTGACCCTGGTCGGCAAGGCCGGCACCGGCAAGACCCTGCTCGCCATCGCCGCCGGCCTGCAGAAGGTCACCGAGGAGGACGTGTACCAGAAGCTGCTGGTCAGCCGGCCGATCTTCCCGCTCGGCAAGGACATCGGCTTCCTGCCCGGCGACATCGAGGAGAAGCTCAACCCCTGGATGCAGCCGATCTACGACAACCTCGAGCTCCTGCTCGGCCTCAACCGGTCGGACAAGAAGGAGGGCCGCAGCTACGCCGAGCTGGTCGACCTCGGCTTCGTCCAGGTCGAGCCGCTGACCTACATCCGCGGCCGCTCGCTGCCCAACGTCTACATGATCGTCGACGAGGCGCAGAACCTGACCCCGCACGAGGTCAAGACCATCATCACCCGCGCCGGCGAGGGCACCAAGATCATCCTCACCGGCGACCCCTACCAGATCGATCACCCGTACCTCGACTCGTCCAACAACGGCCTGACCACCGTGGCCGAGCGGTTCAAGAACGAGGCGATCGCCGGCCACATCATCCTGTCCAAGGGTGAGCGCAGCCAGCTCGCCGAGCTGGCGACCCAGGTGCTGTGACCGCGGGGCGGGGCGCGACCCTGGCGATCGTCGGCGCGCTCGCGGCGGTCGCCGTGCTCGCCGGGCTCGCGGGCTGCGGCCGCGCCGCCGCCGACGATCAGGAGGTGACGCTGCGGGTGGCCAGCGACCTGACCGTCGCGCTCGGCGAGGCGGCGGCGCTGTCGGTGACGGTGGCGCCGGCCGCTGGCCGCACCGTGTCGGCCGACGGTCCCCTGCGCCTGGCGGTCGAGGCCGACGACGGCGTCGGCCTGCCGCGCCGCCGCTACGGTCGCAAGGACGCCGCCGATCCGGCCGCCGACGCGCCGCGCTTCGACGTCCGGATCAAGGGCCGGGTCGCCGGCGACCACGCCCTCGCGCTCGACGTCCGGCTGTGGTTGTGCGGCCCGCGGATGTGCCACCCGGTCCGCCTCGCTCGCACCGTGACCGTCCACGTCGAGGCGCCGCCGCCGATCGACGCCGGCCCGATCGACGCCGGCCCGACGCCCCCCGCCGACGCCGGCCCGCGCCGCGGCGACCGCAAGCCAGCCGGCCGTCGATGAACGAGGTCCGTCACCGACCCTTGCCCTTGCCCTTGCGGGTGGTCTTGGCTGGCGTCTTCGCCGCGTCCTTGCTGGGCGGTCGAGGCGACGGCCGGACCGGCGCCGCGGTCGGGCGGGCTGGCGCCGGTGGGGCTGGGTCGTCGTCGCGGAGCGGGCTCGCCGCCGCCATGCCCGGGACCGTCGGCCGCGCCGGTTCGGCGGCGGTGGCGCCTGCGCCGGACGCGTGTCCGGTCGTGGCGCTGGGCTCATCCGCGGTCGCCGCCGCGTCGTCCGCCGGCTTGTCGCCGGCGCCGCGCCCGCTCGGGCTCGTGGCGGTGGCAGCCTTGCCGCCGCCCGCCGTGGCGACAGGGGGATGGGACCGGGCGATCGTCTTGCCGGTGCATTCCTCGATCGCGTCGCGGTCAGGCTCGAGCGAGCCGCGCGGCTGGTCCTGACCGGCGACCACGCCACGCTTGACCGTCAGCTCGCGGGTCAGCCAGCGCGCGATCTCGTCCTCGCTCGAGCTCTGGATGCCGGCCTCGACGACGTCGTCGGGTCCGACGACCAGCACGCTCGGGGTTGCGTAGTGGCCCTTGCCGAACACTGCCTCGAGCAGCGCCTCGGCGTCGAAACCCTCGACGAAGAGCCAGCCGGTGCCGTCGGCGAGGGCGTTGACCGCCGGCAGGTGATTGCCCGGCGCCTCGCCGCCGGTGCCGAGCACGACCAGGTCGACGTTGCGCCCCAGCGACTGACCGGCGAGCGCGCGGACCACCCGCTTGCAGGGCTTGCAGTACCAGGCCTCGACCACCACCACCTTGATCCGGCCTCGCCGCAGGATCTCGCCCGGCCGCAGGTAGCGGCCGCGCGAGGTGAACGCGCCCAGCTCGTCGCGCAGGAACTCGAGCGTGCAGCGCGAGAACCGCAGCGGGACGCGGACGTCGGCGACCGTCAGCGCCTGGGCCGGCGCGTTGTCGGCCACCACCGGGGCCGTCCCTTCGTCGGCGGCCGGGGGCGGCGCGACCTGCGTCGGTGGCGCGGCCCGCGGCACCGACGTACGGTCGGCGACGACGCCGACGGTCACCAGGCTGGCGCCGGCGACCAGGCCGGCGCCGAACGAGAGCCAGGCCTTCACTCGTCGTCCTCCCCGAGGCACGCGCGCGGGTAGGAGATGACGAAGGCCGCCTGCCGACGCGCGTTGGCGTCGAGCCGGTTGCACTCGCGCTCGAGCTCCGGCGACCGACCGAGCGCGTCGCAGAAGTTGGCGTCGAGGTCGCGGCCGACGCTGGCCTTGCGGGTCTGGACGAACATCGAGCCGGTCTTGGTCAGGACGCCCTTGACCACCCGGTAGGCGGCGTCGGTGCGGTCGCGGGCGATCTTCTCGTCGGCCGGGCCGTAGGTCGAGGTCGGGCTGGCGCTGCCGAAGATCATCAGCGCCCGCCGCGCGTCGCGCGCGATCTCGCTGGCGACGAACGATCGCAGCGCGCGGGCGTTGCTGACCTCGGAGCGGTCGAAGCCGAAGTAGACGATGAAGGTCGGGAACTGCTGCGACACGCCGAGGATGTCGACCAGCTTGACGTCGACCCGCGCGCCCTTGGACAGGTCACAGAGCCCGTTGGCGTGCGCGCACTGATCGAGGAGGCGGAGCTGAGCGACGACCGCCGGCGGTCCGCACCGGCTCTCGTCGACCGGCACCGGCTTCGGCGTGAGCTTGATCCAGAGCCGGCAGAACTCGATCTGGGCGTCGCGACCCTCGGGCAGGTGGGCGGTGCTCGGCAGCTCCTGGCACTCGGCCGGCAACCCGGGGCCGGCGTCGGGCGCGGCCGCGGGCGCGAGCCCGGCGTCGGGCGGCGACGCCAGCCCGATCCCCGCGGGCGGCGGCGGCAGGTTGACCGCCACCGCCCGCGGTCGATTGTGGATCCCGCCGTAGAACAGCAGCGACGAGGCGACGAGGCACAGGCCGGCGAAGCCGTAGCCGATCCAGCGGGTGGTCATGGCGCGCTCCGGTGAAGGGTGTCCTCGATCGATCGGATCAAGCCGTCGCGATCGAGGCCGTGGAGGTCGACCCGCTGGCCATCGACGATCAGGGTCGGGACCTGCAGGCCCGCGGCGACGCTGGCGGCGAGATGGCGGGCGAAGGCGGCCCGCTGCGGCGTCGGCATCGACGCCGCGGTCCAGTCGGCGGCGGTGTCGCCGGTGCACAGCCGCTGGCGGTCGACGTCGAGGCCGAGGTCGGTCTCGATGGTCCGGTAGCGCTGGTCATCGAGCAGATCGAGGAAGCCGGGGCCGTGATGGTTGCGGACGCTCTGGAAGACGAACCGGAGCAGCGGGAGCGCGCGCCCTTGCTGCATCGCGCAGAACACGTGGGCGGCGGCGCGACAGGCGCCATCGTGGCTCTGGACGTCGTCGGGGCGGGCGAACTGCAGGCAGGCCGTGTCCTGCGGCAGCAACAGGATCTGCACCGGCCCGAGCCGATGACCGGCCTGCAGGGCGGCCAGCGCCGCCTCGACCACCGGCCACTGCGCCGCGCAGTGCTCGCACGACGGGTCGAGCTCCAGGGTCACGGCCGCGGGCGCGAACGCCACCGTCTCGCCGCTGGCGACCACGACCGGCGGGGTGGGCGCCGGCGTCGACGGCGACACCGCCAGCATCAGCGCGATCGGTGCGCACAGGCACGCGACCCCCACGCCGACGACGAGCAGAATCCGGCGCAGGTCGCGCGCCGGCCACAGGTAGCCGGTCAGGATCGCGACCATGAGCAGGTTGCTCGACGCGAGCGTGAGGCAGTAGATGCAGTGCTTGCCGAACCGGACGTGGCTCGTCACCGGCAACCAGATCGAGCCGGGCACCGACACGACCAGCAGCAGGGCGATGAAGCCGAGGGTGAGCTCGGGCGCGTGATCGTGGCGGCTCTCGAGCAGCACGCCGGCGACGCCGAGCGCGATGTAGTAGCCAACCAGGAAGAACGGCAGCGGCACGCCGAGGACGACCCCGAGATCGGTGCCGGCGAGGAACGCGCAGTCGGAGCCGCCGATGATGCAGCCGACCGCACCCTGGCGCTCGAGCACCAGGATGAGCGAGATCACGAGCCCGAGGAACGCGCCACCGACCACGGTGACCTTCACGCCATGCAGGGTGTCGCGCTTCATCGGCGGATGGCCTCCTCCAACGCGTCGAGCCAGCCGCGGACGTCGGCCTGGGCGGGCGCCGGGCCGATCGGGGCCAGCGCCGCCCGCCGGGCGCGCACCAGCCGCAGCGCGGCGTCGCGGCAGCCGGCGCGGAGCAGTCGATCGACGTGGTCGGCGAAGTCGGCCGATGTCGTCGCCGCCCCGTCGACCGCGGTCGGGCACGCAGGTGGCGTGGTCGCGCTGGCGTAGTACCAGCCTGACGACGCGAGCAGCGCCAGGCCGCCGATGACCACCGCCGCGGTCGGCGCCGACGGTCGGGTCTGCCGTGTCCGCGGCGGGGCAGGGGCGGCCCGCGGCGGGGGCGTCGTCGGCGCCGCGGTCGACGTCGAGCCGTTCGCGGGGTCGGTCCGGACCACCGTGGCGAGCCGGTCGGCGACGCCGGGCGGCCGCAGCGTCCGATCGGTCGGCCCCGCCGGCGCGATCAGGGTCCCAGCCGCGGGACCTGGTCGGGCGAGGGCGGTGCGGGCACCGAGGTGGCGCGAGACGTCGGTGAGCAGGCGGAGCGCCTCCGCCATCGGCGGGCGCTGCGTCGGATCCTCGGCCGTCATCGCCCTCAGGACTTGCTCGAGCTGGACCCGCTCGGCGCCGAGCACCGGGTGCAGCCGGGCCAGGGCGTCGGTCCGCACCACCGGCTGATAGGGTTGGTTGCAGCGACGGTCGAGCGGGTGGGCGCCGACCAGCGCCTCGACGACGATCACGCCCAGCGCGTAGACGTCGACCGCGGCGGTGGTGTCGTCGCCGCGCGCCTGCTCGGGCGCCATGTAGCCGAGCGTGCCGATGCGCTGGTGCAGCCGGGTCTTGAGGGCGGCGTCGCGCACCTTGGCGATGCCGAAGTCGAGCACCTTGACCCGCCGCGGCCCGCCGTCGGCCATGACGAACACGTTCTCGGGCTTGAGGTCGCGGTGGACCACGCCTTCGGCGTGGGCGTAGGTCATCGCCTCGGCCAGCTCGATCGCCCACGCGATCGCCAGCGTCGCCGCCGGCGCCCCGGCGTCGAGGGCCTGGCGCAACGAGGCGCCGACCAGCAGCTCCATCGCGTAGTAGGGCAGACCGCGCCGACCACGGTGGCGAGGCCAGATCCGGACGATCCCCGGGTGCTCCGGCGTGTTGAGGATCTCGGACTCGAAGCGGTGGCGCGCCTCGCGATGACAGGCGTAGTGCGGTCGGAGCACCTTGACCGCGGCCTCGAGCCCGGCGTCCTCGCGGTGGGTCGCGGCGTAGACCACCGCGAACTCGCCCTCGTCGCTGAGCTTGCGGCCGAGGATCCAGTCGTCGAGCACGGCGCCGGTCGCGACCGGCTCGGGGACGCTGGCGAACACCGATTCGAGGGCGTCGGCGAGCCCGCCGGGCGATCGATATCGCCGGGCCGGATCGGGCGCGAGGCATCGGTCGACGATCGCGGTCATGTCGTCGCGCAGCGGCGCCGGCAGCCGGCCGAGGTCGACGGGGCCGAGGGCCGGCAGCCGGCCGGTCAGCACGTAGTGGAGCAGGCGGCCGAGGCCGAAGACGTCCGCGGCCGGCGACGGCGCGGTCTCGGGCGCGTCGTGCAGCGGCAGCGACGACCCGCCAACCTGCAAGCGGGCGTGGAGCCCGACGTCGATCAGCCGGAACGGTCGAGTCAGGTTGTCGTCGACGAAGATGACGGTGGCCGGGCCGAGCTGGCCGTGGACGTACCGCGCTCGCTCCGCGAGGTTGTCCACCGCCCGCGCGATCAGCCAGACCAGGTTGATGCCGAGATCCAGATCGTCGGGCGGCTCGGCAAAGGCATCGAGCACGCTGCGACCGCGGACGCGCTCGAGGATCTGGTAGGGCGTGCCGTCGTCGGCGTCGACCAGCCCGAGGACCGCGATCAGCTCGTCGGCCTCGAGCGGCCGGCGCGCCTGATCGGCGAACAGCCGCCGGGCCGAGGCCGCCGGCATCGCGAGCAGGCGGCGGAGCGTGACCGGAACCCCGTCGTCGTCGTCGACGGCGTCGTAGAGGACGTGCTGCGGCGTCCGCTCGGCGATCCGCAGGACACGGTATCGGCCGACCCGGTCGCGCGCCAGCGGATCGGGAGGCGGCGGGGGGGCGGCCGGCGGGCGTAGCAGCGCCTGGATCGCGGCCGGGAACAGCGGCAGCAGGGTCGGCGACAGTCCGAGCGCGACCTCGGCCCGCGCGCGCGCCTCGGCGGGGCGGCCGAGCTCGGCCAGCAGCACCGCCAGGTTGAAGTGGAGCGGGGTGAAGTCGCGGTAGCGGAGGATCAGGCGCTCGAGCTGGTTGGCGACCTCGAGCCGCTCCTCGGGTCGGATCGCCCGGGGCAAGGTCTGGAGGATCGCGACGCGCTCTCGCCAGAACACCGGCGCGTCGGCCGGCAACTCGTCGCACAGGCTCAGATCGAGGCAGAGGGCCCGCTCGAGGGCGGCGAAGGCGGGGCCGAACGACCGGAGCTGCAGCTCGGCCCCGCTCAGCCGCAGCCAGACCCGCGCGTCATCCGGATGGATGGTCGTGAGGTCGCGCAAGCGCTCGGCGCGGACGTCGAGGCGCGGCTCGGCCTCGATCATGTGCAGGCGGTCGCTGACCGTCAGTCCCATCGTCCGGTGTTGACGCTGCCGGGCGGCGAGATCCGACAGCGATCTCGCGATCCCTGCGCGCCAGGCGTGGCGCTGCTGGCAGGACGTGGCAACGCCGACAGGTCACGGCCTCGAGGCGCGTGGTGGCGATGCCCTCGACCTCGGCGCGGTGGGCGGCCTCGCGGTCGCGCCGGTTGCACAGCACCGGGCCGTCGTCGTCGAGGGCGTGGCGGTCGCGGCGGGTGCGGTCGTCCTGGCTCATCGCCGGCGCGGCCGGCGCGCGGTCACGGCGTCAGCAGGGGACAGCGCGACAGCTTGGCCTTGGCCAGCGCGGGCGCGATCAGCGCGGCCTTGTCGGCGGGCGCGGCCTGGATCACCGCCGCCATCAGCCGGGCGGCCTCGGGCGTGCGGATCTTGCTCGCGATCTCGCGCATCGCCTCCATCTGCGCCATCGCCGGTGGCAGGTCGGAGCGGCCGCTGCCGGCGTTGCAGATCATCTTCATGTCGGCGGTGAACGGGTCGTCCTTCGATGACGAGCAGCCGGTGACGACCAGGAGCAGCAGCAGCGACAGGCGGGCGAGCGACATCCGGCCATCCTCGACCGCGCGCGGCCGGCGCGCAACGGTTCAGGCACGGCGCGCCAGGTGCGGCGCGACGCCGCGCCGTGCGCCGCGACCGGCTCGGGGTACGATGGCCCGTGACCGACGTGGCGGATCCGTGGACCAGGGCCGGGCTGGCTCGCGCGATCGTCGAGCTGTCGACGCAGGGCATCGCGCTGCTCGATCGCGACGGCCGGCTGGTCGCCAGCAACCCGGCGCTGCAGCGCCTGCTCGGCCGCGCGCCGGCCGCGCTGACGGCGATGCGGCTGGCGGAGCTCGTCCACCCCGACGACGCCGCGGACGGCGACCGCTGGTTCGCCGCGCTCGTCGCCGGCGAGCGCGCCGACTACCAGATCGAGCAGCGCCTGGTCTGCGGCGACGGCGCGGTGGTCTGGGCCCGGGTGACCGCGACCGTTCACCCGTCGGCGGCGGACCGGCTGGTGATCGCCATGATCGACGATCTCACCCTGGCGCGGGCCGCGACCGCCGCCAGCGCCGGCCTGGTCCACCAGCTGGGCGAGCGGGTCAAGGAGCTGACCTTCCTCCACCGGTGCGCGGGCCTCTTGCTCGCCGCCGAGGCGATCGACGACCCGGCGTTCGCCGAGGTCGCCGCGCTGTTGCCGGCGGCGTTCCAGTACCCGGGCATCACCACCGCCAGCGTCGAGCTCGCCGGTCGCACCTACGCCACGCCCGGCCACCGGCGGACCGCGTGGCTCCTCACCTGCGAGCTCACCGCCGCCGACGACCTGCGCGGCGCGATCGAGGTCGCGTACCACGAGCCGCGGCCGGATCAGGGCGCGGGCCACGGCCCGTTCCTGGCCGAGGAGGTGACGCTGCTGCGGTCGCTGGCCCACATGCTGCGCGGCGCGGTCGCCCGCATCCACGCCGGTGACGTCGCCCGCCGCGCCCACGACCGGCTCCAGCTCGCCCTGTCGGCCGCCGGCATGGGGGTGTGGGAGCGCGACCTCGCCACCGAGCAGGTGGTCTGGCACGAGAACCTGGTCGAGCTGCTCGGTGGCGTCGGCGAGCTGCGCGGTCGGTTCCGCGCGTTCGCCGAGCTGGTCCACCCCGACGATCGCGCCGACGTCGTCGCGCTGCTGTCGTCGGTCGACGACGCGCCGCGCACGATCGAGTTCCGCCTCCGCTGCGCCGACGGGAGCTGGCGGCCGGTCGCCGGCACCGGCCGCGTCGTCGCCGGCCCCGACGGTGTCCCCGATCGCTTCCTCGCCGTGGTCAAGGACATCACCGCCCAGCGCGCGCTCGAGGCCGGGGTGCAGCAGGCGCAGAAGATCGAGATCCTCGGCCAGCTCGCCGGCGGGGTCGCGCACGACCTCAACAACCTGCTGATGGTGGTGCGGTCGGCCAGCGTCGAGCTGCGGGCGCGGGCGAACGAGCCGGCCGCGCCCGACCTGCTCGACGACATCGACGACGCGGTCGGTCGGGCCGCCGGGCTCACCCGCCAGCTCCTCGCCTTCAGTCGGCGGACCGACCTCGAGCCGTGCGCCGTCGCGCTCGAGCAGCTGATGGTCGGGATGAGGCCGTTGCTCGAGCGCTTGCTCGGGCGCGAGATCGCGCTGCGGACCGCGCTCGACGCGCCGGCCGCGCAGGTGTGGGCCGACCCCAGCCAGCTCGAGCAGATGATCCTCAACCTGGTGGTCAACGCCCGCGACGCGATGGCCGGCGTCGGGACGATCACCATCGCGACCGAGCGCCGCGGCGGCGACGAGACCGACCCCGGCGTCGTGTTCCTCACCGTCACCGACACCGGACCCGGCGTGGCCGCCGACATCGTCGACCGGATCTTCGAGCCGTTCTTCACCACCAAGCCGGCCGGGCAGGGCACCGGCCTCGGCCTCGCCGTCGTCCTCGCGGTCGCCCGCCAGTGGCGGGGCGACGTCACCGTCGACAGCGTGCCCGGCCAGGGCGCGACGTTCCGGGTCCGGCTGCCGCTGTTGCCGGCGTGACCCGCGGCTGGCGCGGGCGGCGCGGCCGCGCACATCGCGCACATCGCGCGCGGACACCAACCGCTCACCGGCGGGGACCCGCGCGATAGCCGTGGGCTTCACCCCGGCGGGAGGGCGGCGATCGGGCTTCGCGCTACCATGCCGCCGTGGTGGACATCACGAGCGTGCCGGGCGGAGACGGCGGTGAGCGCGGCCGGGTGGGCTCGTCGACGCCGACCGCCGGTCTCGCCCGTCAGCTCGGCGAGCGGGTCAAGGAGCTCGACGCGCTCCACCGCTGCGCCAAGCTGCTGCTGATCGATCACGCGACCGACGACGACTTGCTGGCCGCGGTCGCCGCGTTGCTGCCGACCGGGTTCCAGCACCCGACCGACACCACCGCCGCGGTCCGGCTCGGCGAGCGCCGGTATCCGACGCCCGGCCACCGCGACGCGCGCTGGACCCTCCGGCGCGAGCTGGTCACCGCCGATGGCGTGGTCGGCGCGATCGACGTCGCGTACCACGGGCGGTGGCCGGATCCGGCCGAGCCCGACGGCCTCGGGCCGTTCCTCATCGAGGAGGTCCGCCTGCTCGAGTCGCTGTCCGACATGCTGCGGCTCGCGCTCGATCGCCGCCGCGCCGAGGAGGCGGCGCGGCGGTCGCGCGATCGGCTCGAGCTGGCGTTCGACGCCGCCGGCATGGGGGTGTGGGAGCGCGATCTGATCAGCAACGAGGTCACCTGGTCGCCGCACCTGGCCCGGCTGGTCGGCTTCGCCGACGAGCAGCGGGCGCCGTTCGGCGGCCTCGCCCACCTCGTCCACCCCGACGATCACCCGGCGATGGACGCGTTCCACGCCGGCCCGCGCGTCGACGGCCCGCCGCGCACGGTCGAGTTCCGCCTCCGTCGGCCCGACGGCGGCTGGCGCCCGGTCAGCGCGACCGGCCGGGTGGTCGCCGACGCCGAGGGCCGGCCGCGCCGCATGGTCGCGATGATCATGGACATCACCGGCCGGCGCGCGCTCGAGGCCGGCCTGCAGCAGGCGCAGAAGCTCGAGGCCCTCGGCCAGGTCGCTGGCGGCATCGCCCACGACTTCAACAACCTGCTGACCGTGGTCACCTACGCCGCCTCGGCGTTGCAGGGCCAGGTCCCGGCCGGGGCGGCGCGCGACCTGCTCGGCGAGATCGACATCGCCGCCGGCCGCGCCACCGCGCTGACCCGCCAGCTCCTCGCGTTCAGCCGCCGGGCCGAGTTCCACCCGGCGGCGATCGAGCTCGATCCGCTGATCGCGCGGCTCCGGCCGCTGCTCGGCCGCATCGTCGGCCGCGACGTCGAGCTGCGCACCGAGCTGAGCGCGGGCGACGCCCGGGTCTGGGCCGACGCGTCGCAGCTCGAGCAGGTGGTGATGAACCTGGTGGTCAACGCCCGCGACGCGATGGCGCGCGGCGGCGTGGTCACGATCGTGACCCGCGCGACGATCGCCGCCGGTGCCGGTGACGGTGACGGTGACGGTGACGGTGACGGTGACGGTGACGGACCGCACGCGCGGATCGAGGTGCGCGACACCGGCGCCGGCATCCCCGCCGACGTGATCGATCGCATCTTCGAGCCGTTCTTCACCACCAAGGCGCCGGGCCAGGGCACCGGGCTCGGCCTGGCGGTGGTGCGGGCGGTCGCCCGGCAGTGGCGCGGCGAGGTGACGGCCGCCAACCTGCCCGGCGGCGGCGCCCGCTTCGACGTCCGCCTGCCGCTGGTCGTCGCCACGCCCGGCTGACGTCGCGGGTTACACTGGCGACGGTGCCGCCGCAGCAGCTCTCGCACTACCGCATCGTCGGCCAGCTCGGCCGTGGCGCGATGGGCGAGGTCTACCGCGCGGTCGATCAGCGCCTCGGCCGCGAGGTCGCGCTCAAGGTGCTGCCGCGCGAGGTCGAGGGCGACGCCGGCTGGCAGGCCCGGCTGCTGCGCGAGGCCCAGGCCGCCAGCGCGCTCAACCACCCCGGCATCGTCACCCTCCACGACATCGGCAGCGCCGACGGTCGGACGTTCCTGGTCATGGAGCTGGTCGACGGCGAGCCGGCCGGTCGGCTGGCCCGGCGCGGCGTCACCTGGCGGCGGGCGCTGACCATCGTCGCCGACGTCGCCGAGGCGCTGGCCGCCGCCCACGCGCTCGGCATCCTCCACCGCGACATCAAGTCCGACAACCTGATGGTGCTGCCGGGCGGGCAGGTCAAGGTCCTCGACTTCGGCCTGGCCAAGGCGATGATCGCCAGCGAGGACGCGGCGCCGGCGATGGTCGGCGCGCTGCCCGCGCCGACCGATCCGATCGCGGCGACGGTGCGGCCGGGCGGCGATCTGGCCGCGACCTGGGCCGGCGATCACGACGCGCCGTCGGTCCCGGCGGCGGTGCCGGCCGGCTCGGTGCCGGCGGCGGCCGGCGCGCCGCTGGCGGCGGCCTCGGCCTGGTCGTCGACGTCCGACGTCGGCCTGGCCGCGACCATGGCGCCGCCGCCGTCGCAGCCGAGCGCGAGCGGGCTGGCGGGCTCGCAGCCGAGCGGGCGCGGGCCGTCGCTGGCCAGCGATCTGACGGTGGCCGGCACCATGGTCGGGACCCCGGCGTACATGGCGCCCGAGAGCTACGAGGGCGTCACCGACGTCCGCAGCGAGGTGTTCTCGCTCGGCGTGGTGCTGTACGAGCTGCTGGTCGGGGCCCGGCCGTTCGACCGCGGCACGCCGATCGCGACCCAGGCCGCGATCCAGCTCGACGAGCCGGTGGCGCCGTCGGCGGTGGCGCCCGATCGCGCCATCCCGGCCGCGGTCGACGCGGTGGCGCTGCGGGCGCTGGCCAAGGAGCCATCCGTCCGGTTTCCGGACATGACGACGTTCGCCGCCGCGGTCCGCGCCCTGGCCGCGCCGGCGGTGGCCGCGCCGCCGCCGACCGCGCCGCCGCGGTCGCGGGCGCCGCTGATCGCGATCGGGTTCGCCGCCGCTGGAGTAGTCGCGGCCGCGACCTGGTGGCTGACCCGGCCGCCGGCCGGCGACGCGGTCCCGGCGATCGCGGTCACGTCCAGCCGCCGGCTCACGCTCGAGCCGGGCTGCGAGGACTACCCCCGCTTCACCCCCGACGGCGCGCGGGTGATCTACGACGGCGTCATCGACGGCGACTACGAGGTGTTGTCGATCGCGCTCGACGGTAGCGATCGCCGTCGGCTGACCCGCGCGCCCGGCTGGGACTACGCCGCCGCGGTCTCGCCCGACGGCGCCCGGTTCGCCTACGTCCACGAGGCCGCCGGCGGCCGCACCGCGATGCTCGCCGCCATCGACGGCGCCGCGCCGCCGCGCTCGCTCGGGCCGATCGCCGGCTACCCGAGCTGGACCGCCGACGGCGCGCTCCTGGTCGCCGACGACGCGGCGCAGATCCTCCGCTGGGACCTGGCCGCCGATCCGGCGGCGCCGCCGCGGGCGACCGTGCTCGGTCGGCTGCCGACCGGCGCGCGCCCGTACCACCTGGCCGCGGTCGCCGACGACGGCGTCGCCGTGCTGTGGTGGACGTCGAGCGACGCCGACACCTCCGCGCTCGGCGAGCTCGATCGGCGCGGTCGCCTCCGCGTCGTCGAGGAGTCGGCCACCGACTACGAGGGCGGGCTGGCGGCGGCGGCCGGCGGCCACGGCTACTACGTCACCCGCAAGGCGGCGACCACCGGCAACGAGCTGTGGTGGCGGCGGTGGGGCCGGGCGACGACGGTGGTGGTGCCGGGCGGCCTGTCGCCGCGGGCCGGCCTCTCGGTCGCGCCCGACGGCCGTCACCTGGTGTTCTCGACCTGCATCCAGCGGCAGTCGCTGGTCCGGCTGCGCCCCGACGGCTCGACCGTACCCTTGCCGCACGGCGAGTGGCAGGACACCAGCCCCGGCCCGGCCGGCCGCGGCGCGGTCCTGTTCACCTCCGATCGTCAGGGCCAGCGCCAGGGCTGGCTCGCCGACCTGGCGTCGGGCGAGGCGCGCGCGGTCACGCCGCCCGACACCACCAACGCCCGCGCGTCCATCGACGGCACCCAGCTCGTCTACACCGCCGGTGGCGGCCGCGGCGGCCTCGCCGTGGTGGCCGCGGCCGGCGGCGCCCCGCGCGCGCTCACCACCGACGCCACCGACGGCGGCCCCAGCTTCACCTTCGACGGCGCCGCCGTGGTCTTCGTCCGCACGCTCGCCGACGGCAGCACCGTCATCCACCGCGTCCCGACCGCCGGCGGCGCCGCCCGCGCGCTCACCGCCGGCATCGATCCCGCGACCTCGCCCCTCGACGGCACCATCGCCTTCCTCGGCGCCGCCGACGCCAGCGGCGCCCGCCCGCTGCTCCTGACCGACGGCGACGGCGCCCCGCCGCGCCCGGTCCCCGGCGTCGAGCCCGCCGACTGGCACCAGCCGCGCTTCTCGCCCGACGGCACGCGCCTCCTCCTGGTCCGCAGCTACCAGCAGGTCGTCGAGGTCACGCTCGACGGCAGCGCCCCGCCCCGCATCTGGTGGAGCAGCCCGCTCGACGCCATCATGTCCGCCGACTGGGCCCCCGACGGCGACGGCGCCCTCGCCGCCCGCGCCGCCTACGACGGCGACCTCTGGCTCGCCACCGGCCGCTTCTGAGCAGGGACAGGCTCCGGGGTCTCAACCCTCCGCCACCACTCCGCTATTTCGGCCCACCGCGAAAAAACCAACGCCGGGCCCTCGAACGACTCACGCGTCGACGCGGCGGCCGGGCTGCCACCGTGCGGCGGCCGGCGGCAGGCCCGCCGGGCTCGCATGTTTTTTCGCGGTGAGGCGAAAAAGCTGATGGATCGTGGGGGAGTAGACCCCCGGAGCCTGTCCCCGCGGTCCTAGCGACCGAGGAGGCCGGCGGCGGCGGCGAGGGCGGCGAGCTGGCCGAGGGCGGCGAGGCCGACGATGACGACGAAGCGGGGCTTGGCGGTCTTGTGCCGGTGCCGGTGGGCGTACATGGCGACGAAGGCGCCGACGCCGCCGGGGACGGCGAGGACGAGCAGCGTCCGCTCGCGGACGCGGCGCCGCTGGCGACGGGCCGACGCCTTGTCGAGGCGGAAGGCGGCCCACGCGATCAGGTCGAAGGCCCCGGCGACGCCGGCGGTGATGGCGAGCGTGGTCGTCACTCGATGCGGTCCGTCCGGCGGCGATGGTACGCGGTGGCGCGGCCGGCCGGGGGTGTGCGGCGTGCTGACGCACGCGCGCCCGGGCGCGATTGGCCGAATCCCCGATCGTGATCGCGCGCCGGGGCCCCGGCGTCGCCGCCGCGAGCTACGCTCGGCCCAGCCATCACCTCGGAACTCGCCATGTCGTCGCAACTCAGCCCGCACGTCGATCCATCCGCCTCCATCTCCGCCGCCGTCAGCGCGCCGACCGGGCCGCGCCCGGTCAGCGACGGCGACACCCTCGCCACCCTGACCCCGGCGGCCGCCGAGCGCGACGCGGTCGATCGCGGCGCCGAGCGCTCGCAGACCGACCGGGCCCTGACCCTGCGCGACGCGCTCGCCGCCCACGCCAAGGGCGAGCGCCACGGCGAGGTCATCGGCCAGATCCGCGCCCTGCTCGAGGGCGCGTCGCCCGACGAGCGCAAGGCGCTCAAGAAGCTGCTGTGGGCGCCGTCCGACGACGCGCCCGACGAGACCGACCCCGATCGCGAGCTGTCGAAGCACTGGCGCGACGGCGCCTACCCGTACAAGAACCTGCTGTCGCGCCGCGCCTACGAGAAGCACAAGTACTACCTGCAGGTCGAGCTGCTCAAGCTGCAGGCCTGGGTCAAGCAGACCGGCAGCCGGGTGGTCGTGCTGTTCGAGGGCCGCGACGCCGCCGGCAAGGGCGGGGCGATCAAGCGGTTCATGGAGCACCTCAACCCTCGTGGCGCGCGCGTCGTCGCCCTCGAGAAGCCGTCGGAGGCCGAGCGCGGCCAGTGGTACTTCCAGCGCTACATCCAGCACCTGCCGACCCACGGCGAGATCGTGATGTTCGATCGTAGCTGGTACAACCGCGGCGGCGTCGAGCGGGTGATGGGCTTCTGCTCCGACGCCGAGTACCAGGAGTTCCTCCGCCAGACGCCCGAGTTCGAGCGCCAGCTCGTCCGCAGCGGCATCCACCTGTTCAAGTTCTGGTTCTCGGTCAGCCGGGCCGAGCAGCGCCGCCGCTTCAAGGAGCGGAAGATGCACCCGCTCAAGCAGTGGAAGCTGAGCCCGATCGACCTGGCGTCGCTCGACAAGTGGCGCGAGTACACCGAGGCGAAGGAGGCGATCTTCCTCCACACCGACACCTCCGACGCGCCGTGGACGGTGATCAAGAGCGACTGCAAGAAGCGCGCGCGCCTCAACGCGATGCGCTTCGTCCTCCACCGGCTCCGCTACGAGAAGCGCGACCTCGGCCGGATCGGCTCGGTCGATCCGCTGATCGTCGGCCGCCCCGGCCTCGCCTCCGCCAGCGACGACACCCTCGCGCTCGGGGCCGGCCTCGGCGGCTGACGCGGCGGCCGCCGGATCGCCGTGGCAGCGCGCCGGCCGGTCCGCCACGGGGGTGCGGCGTGGTCGCGCACCTCGCCGGTGGTCGACGCGGCGGGTGCGAAAGAATCACGCACCCCGACCGCGCCGGTTCGACCCGGCTTGACCCGGTCGGCGGGCCCGGCATGCTGCGACCGATGCCCACGCTCCAGCCCGAACTGACGCTGCGCTGGCTCACCCGCCTGCGGTGGCTGGCGATCGCGGCCCAGGGCGTGGCGCTCGCGGTCGGCTGGTACCTCGACACCGTGATCCACAGCGGGCTGGCGCTGACCGCGCTGGCGATCGGCGCGGGCTCGAACCTGATCCTCCAGCGTGGCCTGCGCCGGGTCCCGACCGACGCGGCGGCGCGCTTGACCGGCGGCGCCCTCGTCCTCGACGTCGTCCTGCTGACCGTGCTGCTGGCCGGGGCCGGCGGCGCCAGCAACCCGTTCACCGTGCTGTACCTGGTCCACATCACCCTGTCGGCGGTCGTGCTGAGCTCGTGGTGGACGGCGGCGATCGCCGCGCTGTCGGTGGCCGGCTTCGGCCTCTTGTTCCTGTTCCCGGCCGGGGCCGGGGCGATGAACGAGCACGTCCGCATGGGCCACATCCCCGGGCCGGGCTTCGATCATCACCTGCGCGGCATGTGGATCGCGTTCGTCGTCGCCACCGCGCTGACCGCCTACTTCGTGTTCCAGTTCAGCCGGGCGATCGGCCTGCAGCGCGAGCAGATCGCGACCTTGCGCGAGGCCAGCGCCCGCAGCGCCCGGCTGGCGGCGCTGACCACCCTCGCCGCCGGGGCCGCCCACGAGCTCAACAACCCGCTCGGCACCATCGCGGTCGCCAGCCACGAGGCGGCGCTGGCCCTGGCCGAGCACCCGGCCTGCGCGGCGGTGCGCGAGGACCTCGAGCTGATCGAGCTCGAGGTCGAGCGCTGCCGCGACATCCTCGGCCGGATGGCGGCCCGCGCCGGCTCCGACGACACCGAGGTCACGCTGTCGGTGGCCGAGCTGTGCGATCGGGTCCGGGCCCAGCTCGGCGACGAGCGGGCCGCCCGGCTCGAGCTGGTGCCGGCGCGGCCGCACGGCACCGTCCGTGTCCAGCCCGGGCCGATGGTGCAATCGCTGACCGCGCTGATCGGCAACGCCCTCGACGCCAGCGCGACCGACCAGCCGGTCCGGCTCACGGTCACCGAGGACGGCGATCGGATCGACATCGCGGTCACCGATCGCGGCACCGGCATCGCGGCCGAGCTCCTGACCCGGGTCGGCGAGCCGTTCTTCACCACCAAGCAGCCCGGCCGCGGCCTCGGCCTCGGCGTGTTCCTGGCCCGCGCGTTCGTCGAGAGCCGCGGCGGTCAGCTCACGATCGAGTCGAGCCTGGCCGCCGGCACCCGCGCCACCGTCCGCTTGCCGCGGGCCGAGCCCGCTTGATCATGGCCACCCGCCCGCTGTCCATCCTCGTGGTCGACGACGACGACCGGCTGCGCGAGCGGCTGAGCAAGGCGTTCGTCGCCCGCGGCCTCAACGTCTACACCGCCGCCGATCACGCCGGCGCGATCGCGGTCGCCAGCGCGGTGCCGCTCGATCGCGCGGTCGTCGACCTGCGCATGCCCGGCCCGCACGGCCTGACCGTGCTCCAGGACCTCAAGCAGCGCCACCCGGCGATCGTGATCGTCGTCCTCACCGGCTACGGCAGCATCGCCACCGCGGTCGAGGCGATCCGGCACGGCGCCCACGACTACCTGACCAAGCCGTGCAACGCCGATCAGATCCTGGCCGCGTTCGCCGCCGAGCCCGAGCCGCCGGCGGCCGAGCTGGCCTTCGAGGTCCCGTCGCTGGCCAAGGTCGAGCGCGAGCACATCGAGCGGGTGCTGCGCGAGTGCAACGGCAACGTGTCGAAGGCGGCGCGGGTGCTCGGCATGCACCGGCGGACGCTGCAGTACAAGCTGGCCAAGTTCCCGGTCCAGCGCTGACCCGGCGGCCGCTCAGAACCGGACCGCGCTGGTGACGACGGCGCGGACGGTGAACGGATCGCCGGCGATGCCGGCCTGCAGCTCGGCGCCGGTCTCGACCTGCGGGCCGCGCCAGCGCGCGCCGAGCGCCGCGGTCACCCGGGTGGCGTCGCCTTGCAGCGGCATCGCCAGCGTCGCCTTGATCAGCCCGCCCAGCCGGCCGGTCAGCGCCCGCTCGACGCGGACGTCGCCCATGATCTCCGACGACGTCATCGGCTCGACCAGCGGCCACGGGCCGTGGGCGTGGTGGCTGGCGTCGGCGGCGAGCGCGCCACCCCAGCCGGCGCTGGCGCCGAGGGTCGTCGTCGCCCGGGACCACGACAGCCACGCCATCGGCATCGCCATCACGTGGCCCATGCCGAGGCCGGTCATCATGTCGCCGGTCGGCAGGGTCACGCTCAGCCCGGCGCCGGTGGCCAGCCGACCGCGCTGGAGCGCGACGACGTCGACGGCCAGGCCGACGTCGCCGAGGCCGTCGACGGCGGCGCCGTTCTTGCGCAGGTGATAGGCGGGCAGGGCGGCGCGGACCCCGAGCCGGCCGTGGCGCCAGCCGACGGCGACGGTGAGCCCGGCGTAGTCGCCGGCGTAGAGCTCCTGGTCGAACCGACCGGCGACGGCGGTGAGGCCGACCTCGAACGGCCGCGGCGCGGGCGCGGCGGCGGTCGGCGCGGCGCCGTCGTGATGATGGTGATCGTGCTGGGCGTGGGCCGGGGCGGCGACCACCAGGGTGACCACGACGACGAGCAGCCTGGCCACGGGGACCGCGAGCGGCGACGCGAGCAGGCGCGATCGGCGCGCGCGCGCCGGCGGGTGTGACCGAGGTGACATCGGCGCAGGTTGGGGCCTGACCTGGCGGCGGTCCAGCGACCGAATGTCGCCGGCCACGGCGGCGGCCAGCCATGGGTGCGTGAATTTGCCCGAGGCGAAGGCGTGGACCGTGGGGCAGCGACGGGCTACCGGTCAGCCATGGGTTCTCGCGCTACCGTCGCTCGTCACGCCGTCGCCGCCGCGCTCGTCGTCGGGTTGGTCGCCGCCGGCGGCTGCGACGACGGTCACGATCACGACACCGGCCCCGACGCCGCCGGCGGGCTCGACGCTGGCGTCGACGCGCCCGGTCCGCGCCAGGTCGTCAGCCGCACGGTCGTGATCGCGTCGCCGCAGCTGCGCGAGGGTGGGCTCCACCTGGTCGCCGGCGATCGCGTCCACGTCCTCGCCAGCACCGCCGAGCCGCGGCTGCAGTGGAACGTCCACGCCCACGTCGGCGGCAGCACCACCGTGATCGGCATGGGCATGAACGTCGCCACCATCGACCAGTGGATCGACGCGACCGCGGTCAACGACTACTTCCTCACCCTGCTGCCGACCAGCGGCAGCTTGTCGGTCGCGGTCACCCTCGAGCTGTACGGCCAGGCCCAGTACACCGGCGGCCTCGATTGAGCGTCGCCCCTGCGTTCGCCCCCCGGAGGATCACGATGAAGCACGCGCTCGCGCTCGCCCCGTCCCTGCTGGCCGCCGTCGGCCTCGCGCTCGCCCCGCTCGCCGCCTGCGGCGACAACGACGAGCACACCCACGACCACCCCGACGCGGCGATCGACGCCGGCCCGCTCGCGGTGTCGATCCCGTTCGCCGCCGCGGTCCGCGGCACGCCGTTCGCGTGCGGCGCGTCGATCACCGGCGTGGGCACCGCGGCCTCGACCTACGTGGCGTCCGACTTCCGCTTCTTCGTCCACGACGTCGCCCTGGTCCCGACCGGCGGCGGCGCGCCGGTGCCGGTCACGCTGACCGTCAACGATCACCAGAACGCCGCCGGGGTCGCGCTGCTCGACTTCGAGAACGCCACCGGCCCGTGCCAGATGGGCTCGGCGGCGACCTACACCACCCTGGTCGGCACCGTCCCGCCCGGCACCTACCTCGGGCTGCGCTTCAAGCTCGGCGTGCCGTTCGCCCAGAACCACGTCGATCCCGCGGGCGCGCCGGTGCCGCTCGGCGAGCCGGGCATGCTGTGGACCTGGCAGTCGGGCTACAAGTTCCTCAAGACCGACGGCGCGGTCGGCGCCAACGGCTTCAACCTCCACGTCGGATCGACCGGCTGCCCGGGCACGGTGCCGACCCAGCCGCCGACCGGGCCGTGCCTCAACCCCAACGTCGCCGACATCGTGCTGGCCAGCTTCCAGCCCGGCGTCAGCACGGTGGTCGCCGACACCGGCCCGGTCCTCGCCGGCGTCGACGTCTCGGTCAACACCGCGATGACCGCGCCCGGCTGCATGTCGTTCCCCGACGACCCCGAGTGCAACACCATCTTCCCCAAGCTCGGCCTGCCGTTCGGCGCCATCCCGGCCGGCAACCAGGCGCTGTTCACGGTCCGGTGACCATGCGCGCCGCCCTCGCCAGCGCGCTGGTCGTCGCCGCGGTCGCGTGCGGCGATCCCGGCGACGTGGTCGTCGATGGCGCGGTCGACGCCCGGGCCGCCGACGCCGCGGTCGACGCCGCCCCGCCGACCTGGCCGTTCGCGTTGCCGCCCGGCTTCCCGGTGCCGCGGCTGCCGCCGGGCAACCCGATCACCGCCGAGCTCGCCGAGCTCGGCCGCCACCTGTTCTACGACCAGCGGCTGTCGGCCAACGGCACCCAGGCCTGCGCCGGCTGCCACTTCCAGGACCGCGCGTTCGCCGACGGGCGGGTCACGCCGAGCGGCTCGACCGGCGACGTCTTGCGCCGCAACGCGATGGGCCTGACCAACATCGCCTACAACCCGACCTACACGTGGGCCAACCCGACCTCGACCACGCTCGAGCTGCAGGCGATGATCCCGATCTTCGGCAAGCACCCGATCGAGCTCGGGGTCGCCGGCCACGAGGGCGAGATCGTCGACCGCCTCGCCGCCGACGCCAGCTACCCGGCCCGGTTCGCCGCCGCGTTCCCCGGTCAGCCGACGCCGATCACCTGGCCCAACATCATCCGGGCGATCGCCGCGTTCGAGCGCCGGCTGATCTCGGGCGGCTCGCCGGTCGATCGGTTCGCCGCTGGCGACGCGACCGCGCTGACCCCGTCGGAGCAGCGCGGCCAGGTCCTGTTCTTCAGCGAGACCCTCGAGTGCGTGCACTGCCACGGCGGCTTCAACTACACCATCGCCGTCGACCACGCGGCGCTGCCGGTCCAGCAGAGCCAGTTCTTCAACAACGGCCTCTACAACGTCGATGGCACCGGCGCCTACCCGATGGGCGATCAGGGGCTGTGGGAGTTCACCTTCGACCCGGCCGACAGCGGCCGGTTCCGCCCGCCGACCCTGCGCAACATCGCGGTCACCGCGCCGTACATGCACGACGGTAGCGTCGCCACGCTCGAGGACGTGCTGGCGATGTACGAGCGCGGCGGTCGGCTGGTGACCAGCGGGCCGTTCGCCGGCGACGGCCGGACCAACCCGTACAAGAGCCCGTTCGTCGGCGGCTTCACCCTGACCGCCGAGCAGCGAGCCGACCTGCTCGCCTTCCTCCGCGCGCTCACCGACCAGGCCTTCCTGACCGACCCGACGCTGGCCGACCCGTTCCGGTGAGCCGCGGTTCGCGTTAACCTCGGGGCCATGACCCCGCGAGTGCCGCCGATCGAGAGACGCGCGATCGGGGACCGCGGTGGGGCGCGCACCGCCGTCCGGATCGCGGCGGCCGCGGTCGCGATGGCCGGCGCCGGCTGCGGTGGCGAGGTCGCGGTCGGCGGCGACGCCGCGCCGGCGATCGACGCGCTGCGCGCCACCTGCGGCAACGCGGTCGTCGAGCCGGGCGAGCTGTGCGACGACGGGGTCAACGATCGGCTGGCCGGCGGCTGCCTGCCCGGCTGCCTGGCGATCGACGCCACCGACGAGGTGTTCGCGCCGGCGCTGCGCGAGATCGCGATCGACCTGCCGCCGGCGATGTGGGAGTCGCTGCGCCACGAGATCAAGTCGCGCCACGCCATCTTCGGCAGCGGCCTCGACTGTCGGATGCACCCGTTCGACAGCCCGTACACCTGGTACGCCGCCGACGTCCACATCGACGGCGTCGCGCTGCCGGCGGTGGCGGTCCGCAAGAAGGGCCACCTCGGCTCGCAGAGCACGCTGCGACCGTCGCTCAAGCTCGACTTCGACAAGCTCAGCCCCGGCCGCACCTTCCACGGCATCGATGGCTTCTCGATCGACAACAACAAGCAGGACCCGTCGCTGGCCCGGACCTGCACCGCCTACGCCCTGTTCGCCGCCGCCGGCATCCCGGCGCCGCGCTGCAGCCACGCCCACCTGGTCGTCAACGGCGAGGATCAGGGCGTGTACACGCTGCACGAGGAGGTCGACCGCGCCTTCCTCGCCCGCCACTTCGCCGACGCCGGCGGCACCCTGTACGAGGGCACCGCGTCCGACTTCCGCCCCGAGTTCGTCGGCGGCTTCGAGCAGGAGACCAACCAGGGCCAGGCTGCGCGCGCCGACCTGGCGGCGGTGATGACCGCGCTCGCCACCGATGACGCCGGCGTCGAGGCCGCGCTGGCGCCGCTGGTCGACCTCGACGCGTTCTACCGGTTCTGGGCGGCCGAGGTCCTGGTCTGGCACCGCGACGGCTACAGCGGCAACGCCAACAACTTCTTCCTCTACGCCGACCCCGGCGCCGGCGGCCGCTTCCGCTTCCTGCCCTGGGGCGTCGACTCGTCGTTGTCGGTCAACGGCGCGGCGGCGGTGCCCGACTCGGTGATGGCGTTCAGCGCCCTGACCCAACGGCTGTACGCGATCCCGGCCGCCCGCGCCCGCTACCACGCCGCGCTCGACGACCTGCTGGCGCGGGCGTGGGATCCGGCGGCGCTGATGGCCGGCGTCGAGGCGGTCGGCGTGGTCGCCGATCCGCTGCTGTCGGCCACCGGCCGCAGCGAGCGGGCGACCGCCGCCGCCGCGGTCGAGGCGATGATCGCCGGTCGCGCCGACGCCATCGCCCGGGCCCGCGCCGGCGGGCCGCCGGCCTGGACCGAGCCCTTGCGCGCCCTGCCGTGCCGGGTCCCGAGCGGCACCGCCCGCGGCACCTTCGCCACCACCTGGGGCACGATCGCCGCCAACGTCTTCACCTCCGGCACCGGCACCTTCGTCCTCGACATCGCCGGCACGCCGGTGACCGCCACCCGGACCGGGGCGCGGGCCGGTACCAGCAGCGGGGCGCGGCTCCAGGTCGTCGGCGACGCCGGCACCCGGCGCTACACGATGACGGTGCCGTACCCCGATCCGCGCTGGTTCGATCCGTTCTCGGTGGTCGGCGACTACCCGCTGGTCCAGCCGCCGATGTCGGTGTCGATCGTCGAGAGCGATCTGTCGACCAGCCCGGCGACGACGCTGCGCCGCTTCGAGCTCGGCGAGGGCACCTGGACGTTCACCGCCGCCAGCCAGACCAACGGCCAGGCGGTCACCGGCAGCTTCACCGGCCAGCTCTTCCTGGTGCCGTGATCGTCGGTCACCGGCGTCGGCGTCGGCGCGGGCTCGGCGCGACGGTGGTCGGTACCGGCTCGCAGCGCAGGCCGTGGCCGGCAGCGGGGCCGGGTTCGGCGTAGGATGCGCGCCGGAGGCAATCGATGACGATGACGATCATGTACCTGACGGTGGCGTTCCTGCTGGCCGGGCTCGGGCTCGCCGGCTACGCCCGCGCCCGTGGCCTCGAGTTCGCCCACGGCGCGCCGGTCGACGGCGCCGCGATCCTGCTGGTGATCGGGCTGGTGATCGACCTCGGCGCCCAGCTCACCATCGGCGCCCAGGGCTGGCTGCTCACCACCGGCTCGAAGGAGAAGACGCTGTGGAAGTTCGCGATGGCCGCCCAGGGCCTGGCGATCATCTTCCTGGTGCTGGGGATCTGGCGGCTGTACGCGGCGGTCAATCAGCTCCGCGCGGCCAAGCCGCGGGCGGCGCGGTCGACGGCGGCCGCGGCCGACGACGCCGCCGACTGAGCGTCCCGCGCGTCAGCGAGGGGTCCTCAGTGCAGCTCGAGCCGCAGGTCGTGGAACTGCGCGGTCTCGGCCGGCATCGACACGTTGCCGGTGGTGCCCTTGGTGAACGGCAGCCGCACCGACACGCCGGTCATGTTGCCGTCGGTCATCTCGATGGCGACGCGGTAGTTGCCGGCCGGCACCTCGCAGTGGTTGCGATCGGTCAGGTTCCACGTCACGTCGTGGGTGATGTGGCTCGACAGCGTCGCGCCGCTGATCGCGTCGGTGAGGTCGCCGCCCGACGCGGCCATGTAGCCGCTGAGGTACTGGCGGCGGCGGTTGGCCCACCGCTTCACCGTCTTGACGTACTGGCCGGCCGCGGTCTCGATCCAGATCGCCCCGATGTTGCGCGGCGCGTAGCGGCCGCCGAGCGCGGTGGTCCGGACCACCACCCGCAGCCCGGTCAGCGCCGACACCGTGCAGCCGGGCGCGGCGTCGACCGCGCCGACGCCGCCGTCGGTGGGGCGGGCGTCGGTGGCCACGCTGCCGTCGTCGAACAGCCCGATCGGCGGCTCGAGCGCGTCGCGCAGCGCGTCGCGATCGACGCCCGGCTCGTAGCAGCCAACCAGTGTCAGCGCCGCGCCGATTGACATCGCCGCCGCGGCGGTGAAGATGCGCCGGTGCTTCGTCGTACCGCCGTCGCGATCACCGCCTGCGCGACCGTGTGGTGGATCGATGGCTGCGCGGCCGCCCGCGACCACGAGGTCCACGCCGCGTCGGTCGTCTACGTCCGCACCGACACCGACGCGACCACCATCGTCTCGCCGACCGTCCAGGCCTCGGGCAAGGCGGCCGAGAGCGTCGACCTCAACGCCAGCTACACCGTCGACGCGTGGAGCGGCGCCTCGATCGACGTCGTCTCGGCCGCGACCCACACCATCCGCGAGCGCCGGCAGGAGGGCCAGGTCGGGCTGGGCTACGACGACGGGACCACCCGGCTCAACGGCCGTTACCGGCTCTCGTACGAGCATGACTATCAGTCGCACGGGCTGGTGGTCGGCGCCAGCCGTGATGTCGCCAAGCACAACACGACGCTGTCGGCGAACCTGATGACGAGCTTCGACATCGCCGGCCGCGCCGGCGACAAGGCGTTTGCGCAAGACTTGTACAGCGTCGGTCTCCGCCTCGGCCTCAGTCAGACGCTCGATCCGTGGACCGTGATCGATCTCTCGATCGAGGCGACCACGCTGCAGGGCTACCAGGCCAGCCCCTACCGCTGGGTCGCGGTCGGCGGCGACGGCGTGTGCGCCCACGGCGCGCCGTTCTGCCTTCCCGAGCTGGTCCCCGACGATCGCCTGCGCAGCGCCGCCGGCGCCCGGCTGCGCCACGCGGTCGGCGAGCGGGCGTCGTTCGGCCTCGACTACCGCTTCTACCTCGATAGCTGGTCGATCCAGTCGCACACCGTCGAGCCGTCGGTCACCGTGCTGACCGGCGAGACGTCGTCGCTGGCGTTCCACTACCGCTACTACGCCCAGAGCGAGGCCAGCTTCTACCGGCCGCGCTACTTCGACTTCGGCGACGCCGGCGGCTACCTGACCCGCGATCGCAAGCTGTCGGCGTTCTACGGCAACGAGGTCGGCGTCGCCTACGGCCGGACCTGGGAGCTCGAGGACAGCGAGCGGGTCGTCGAGCTCGGCCTGCGCGCCAGCCTGTCGCGACTGACCTACCTCGCCTACGTCGGCCTCGACTCGGTCGACGCCGCCGAGCTCACGACGCTGGTCGGCCTGACCTTCTAGCGGGAGCGCGGGCGCGACGCTCGTGCGCGGCGCCGGCGCGGTCGCCCGACCACGCCGAGGGCGACCAGCGCGACCAGCAGGCCGGGGCTGGCGCCGCCGACGTTGCAGCCGCCGCTGCCGGCGCCGAGGTCGCGGCGCAGCTCGAGCACGCCGTCGCCGGCGACGTCGTTCTTGTCGTCGGCCGCGACCACGCCGACGCCGAGGTAGACGGTGCGGTCGGACGCCGGGGTGAACGACAGGTTCAGCGCCCGCGCGCCGCACGGCGCGACCGCGACCACCCGGCGGGCGCCGATGTCGACGGTGGACGCGGCGACGCCGCCCGCCGGCGTGGTGCACTTCATCGCCGCCGGCTGATCGGCCGCCGCCGGCAAGGTCACCGCCGGGTGCTTGCCGTCGGCGTCGACCAGCTCGAGCGCCAGCGCGTAGCGCCGGCCGTCGTCGGGCCAGGTCAGCGAGAGGTCGTAGCGGGTGCCGGCCACGACCTGATCGGGCAGGCCCTCGACGGTGACCGCCGGGGTCGGCCCGCCGTCGTGGCAGACGCTGCAGCTCAGGCCGTCGGGCGGCGCGCCGGTGAAGTAGCGGCCCTCGCCGCCGCCGTCGACCGCCGGCTCGGCGAACCGCGGCAGCTCCGAGAACGCCCGGGCCGCCGTCGGCGCGGCGGCCAGCAGCGCCAGCGTCGCCAGCGCGGTGCGGGAGGTGCGCGGGCGGGCGATCATGGCGTCGCCGCCAGCGCCCAGACCACCAGGACCTGGAAGCGCTCGTCGGTCTTCGACCCGTAGATGCCGTGGCCCCACGGGTCGGTGCCGCCGTGGGAGACCCCGCCGGCGTCCTCGGCGAGCGGCTTGCGCAGGAGCGGCGCGCGCTGGATGCCGTCGCGGCTGGCCAGCATCGAGCGGGCGCGGGTGAACGACACCGCCAGCTCCTCGGCGGTGACCGGCGCGTCGAGGTCGGTCTCGGGCCGCAGCCGACGCCGGCCGGGGCCGAACACCGCGAACGACCGGGCCGGATCGCCGTGGCAGCCGTTGAAGCCGCAGTCGGCGAGGATGACCGGGTAGACCTTGTCGCGGAACGCGACCGGGTCGGCCTCGGGCGGCGCCGGCTCGACGTCGGGCAGGGTGCAGGCGGCGGCGGCGACGAGGGCGGCGGCGGCCGCGGCGCCGCGCCCGCGGGGTCGACGAGACGACATCGACATGATCGCGCGCACTATGCGCGCCTTCGCGAAGCGCTGCACGGCCCGACGCACATGTTGTAAGGTCCGCGGGTGCGCCGCGTGATCTCGATCGCCGTCCTCGCCTCGGTGGCCTCGCTCGCCGGCTGCGTCCGGGTCCGGCCGCACGAGCGCCAGACCCTGGCCCGGCCCGACATGGTCATCGGCAGCGACGAGGCCCTGCGCGGCGGCGAGTCCCACGCCCGGTCCTACCGCGAGGGCTCGAGCGGCGGCGGCGAGGCCAAGGCCGGCGGCTGCGGCTGTAACTGAGGCTCCGAGCGAAGCGAGGAGCCGAAGTAACAAGGAGCGCCACCGCCGCCTCGTAAGGGCGGGACGCGCCTCCGCGATTCTCTCGCTACTTCACCGCGACGCCGGCCTGCCAGAGGATGAACGCGCTGATGTGGGCCAGCTCGTCGATCCGATCGGACGTCGACGAGCCCATGCCGTGGCCCGACGACGCGCTGGTCCGCAGCAGGATCGGCGCCGAGCCCTCCTGGGCCTCCTGCAGCGCCGCCACCATCTTGCGCGACTGCCACGGCGCGACCCGCGGATCGTTGGCGCCGGTGGTGAACAGCACCGCCGGGTAGCGGGTGCCCTTCACCACGTGGTGGTACGGCGAGTAGGCGTACAGGGCCTCGAACTGGGCCTTGTCGGTGACGCTGCCGAACTCCGACGTGTTGAACTGACCGTTGGCGGTCCGCTCGACCCGCAGCATGTCGTAGATGCCGACCCGCGCCACCGCCGCCTTGAACAGCTCGGGCCGCTGGGTGATCAGCGCGCCCATCAGCAGGCCGCCGTTGGAGCCGCCGATCAGGATGGTGCGATCGGCGCTGGTGTAGCGCTGCGCCGCCGCGTACTCGATCGCCGCCGCGAGATCGTCGAACACGTGCTGCTTGTGGGTCAGCATGCCGGCCTGGTGCCAGGCCTCGCCGAACTCGGCGCCGCCGCGCAGGTTGACGTCGATGAAGCACATGCCGCGCGACAGGAGCGGCAGCCGGTCGCCGGCGAACGCGGGCGTGGTGCTGATGCCGAAGCCGCCGTAGCCGGTGATCAGGCACGGCGTGGTGCCGTCCTGGGCCGCGCCGGTCCGCCACAGGATGTTGAGCGGGACCTTGGTGCCGTCCTTCGACGTCGCCAGCTCGCGGCGGACCTCCCAGCCGGCGAGCGAGGCCGGCGGCTTCGGCGAGATGGCGTCGATCGCGGTCAGCGCGCCCTTGGCCGTCAGCCGGTACCAGGTGCCGGGGGTCACGTACGACGCCGCCCAGATCAGCACGTCGTCGCCGAGCGGGGTCGGCAAGACGTCGACGGTGGCGATCGGCGGCAGCGCCACCGCCAGCGGCACCGCCTTGCCGGCCAGGGTGTAGCTGCGGACCGCGGTCGGCCCGCCTTGCTGGACGACGACGAACACCCGGTCGCGGGTGACGACCAGGCCCTGATCGTCGGGGTACGAGGTGACGATCGCGTCGTCGCCCTCGGGGACGATGACCCGGGCGGCCTTGCCGGCGGTGGCGGCGGCCGGCCAGCGGAGGATCTGGCCGCGCGGCGCGCCCTTGATCGACACCGCGAACAGATCGCTGCCGGTGCCCAGGCTCATGCTGGTGACGCCGTCGGCCCAGTCGGTCAGCCGCCGCCAGCCGCCGCGCGGCGCCCGCAGGTAGTGACGGAAGATGCCGCCGTCGCCGTTCTGGACGCTGGCCAGCACCCGGCCGCGGCCGTCGGCGTCGAGCTTGATCTCGGCGATCTTGGGCAGGTCCTTGCCCAGCTCGTAGCGGTCCTGCGCGATCGGGGTGCCCAGCTTGTGCGAGTACACCTGCAGCCAGAAGTCGGCCTCGTCGGCCGGCTTCTCGCCCGGCGCCGGATAGCGGGTGTAGTAGATGACCTTGCCGCCCGGCGCCCAGGCGACGTCGCCACCGCCGGTGCCGCGCTGGACGTTGGGGATCGGCGGCTCGAGATCGACGCCGTCGAGGCCGACGATGTGGAGGGTGCCGGCCTCGCTGCCGCCCTCGCTGATCGAGACCGCGACCTTGGTGCCGTCGGGCGACGGGACGAACCAGTCGATGGCGCGGTGGGCGTCGCCGCCGGCGGCCGGATCGAGGACCAGCTTGGCGTCGGCGGCGGCCTCGGGCGACGTCATCACCACCAGATCGCGCTGCTGCGCCTCGGGCAGCCGGCGGAGCGCGAACAGCTTGCCGCCGGCGGGCACGAAGGCGCTGTAGCGGGTCAGCGGCGCGGTCTGGTAGGCGCGGATCTCGCCGCGCAAGGTCTCCAGGCCGGGCAGCTTGTCGAGGATCGCGCGTGACCAGCGATCCTCGGCCGCGCTCCACGCCTGGACCTCGGCGTCGTCGCCCTCGAGCCACTGGTAGCGGTCGACGACCTCGACGCCGTGATAGGTGTCGGTGACCCGGCGCACCGCCGCGATCGGCGGCACCAGCGGGTTGGCCGCGCTCGACGCGCCCGCGGTCCGCGGCGGCGCCGGCGGCGTCGGGCTCGGCGTGTCGCCGGTCCGCGGCGGTGCCGGCGGCGTCGGCGTCGCCGTCGCGGCGCCCTTGCCACCGCCGCACGCCACCACGCCGACCGACGTGACACCACCGAGCACGCCGAGGGAGATCAAGGCCAGGACCGAGCTGCGCATGGCCCGGTTGTATCCCGACGGCGGCGCGCCGGCACGCGGGCGGGACGGCGCGGGGCGGAGTCTGGTAGCGTCGGGTGGGAGGCAAGGGGACGATGATGCTGCGTCGGTACGCGGGCAAGCTCGGGTTGATGGTCCTGGTCGTGTCGTCGATGGGCGCGGTGCCGGTCGGGAGCTGCGCGCGCGCGTGTGGCGCGGGCGGCCGGGCGGCGTCGCGCGGCGCGCGCGGTGGCAGCGAGCTGGCCCGGCTCGGGCGGGGCGCGGCGCGATCGGGCGACGAGCTGGCCCGGCTCGGGCGGGGCGCGGCGCGATCGGGCGACGACGTCGCCCGGCTGGGCGGCCGCGCGCGCGGGCTGGCGCCGGTCGGCATCGCGCCGGCAGGCGGCCTCGGCCTCGGCGACGACCTCGCCCACCTGTCGGCGGCGCGGCTCGACCACGCGGTGGCGGCGCTGCCCGAGGTCGAGGGCGCCGCGTCGCGGCTGGCCAGCGTGCCGTCGCCGGCCGGCGCCCGGGTGGTCGAGGGGCGCGCCGGGCGCAGCTTCGGCCGCGACTACGCCCGCTCGATCGACCAGGTCGGCCTCAGCCGAGGACAACATCAGGATCTGGTCGACGCCCTCGACGTCGTCCAGGACCTGGCGGTCGAGGCGATCGGCCAGCTCGTCGACAGCGGCGAGAGCGGTGACTTCGACGCTGTCGATGTCGACGTCGATGACGTCGCCCCGGTCCGCGTCGACGAGCTGCGCGCGCCCGACGAGGTCGCGCCATCGCCGGCCGTGACCGCCGGGGCCCGACGTCGGCTCCAGGCCGCGGGCCGGGTCCTCGATCAGCACCTCGAGCGCATCCTCGATCCCGACCAGCGGGCCCGCCTCCACGCCGCCCTCGGCTCGTCGGAGGTCATCGCCTACCGGCTCGGCCGCGACCGGCCGATCGCCGACGCGCGGCCACGCCCTCGGCGGACGCCGCCGCCCGCCCGGTGACCGCGGCGCGCGGCCTGCGCCTACTCGACGCGCTTGATGATGTGGATCCCGAACTGGCTCCGGACCACGCCGATCTCGCCGACCCGCAGCCGGAGCGACAGCTCGAGGAATGGCCGCACCAGCCCGGCGTCGGGCGTCACCTCGTAGCTCGCGCCCCGCGTCGCCGAGCCCGGATCCTCCGACTGGGCCGCCATCAGATCCTCGAAGCGCACGCCGCGCCGCGCGGCCTTCACGGTCGTGCCGACCAGCGCCTCGAGCTCGGCCCGGCTGCGCCCGACGCTGCGCGGGTCGCCGACGTTGACCTCCTTCCAGCCGAGGAGGATGTGCTTCACCGTCGCGTGGTTGGTGACCGGCGCTCGCCGCAGGATCGCGACGCTGTCGAGCTTGTCCGGCGCCGGCGGCGGCGGCGGCGGTGGTGGCGGCGGTGGCGCGACCCGCTTGACGACGTGCCAGCCGAGGTCGGTCGTGACCATGCCGGCCTCGCCGAGGTCGAGGCGTAGCGACAGGTCGATGAACGGCGGGACCGGGCTCGGTCCGGGCTCGATCGGGTAGATCCGGCCGTCGTCGCGCGAGCTGTCGTCGTCGGAGTACTGCTTCATCAGCGCGGCCATGTCGCCGCCGGCGCGGACCTTGGCCAGCACCGCGACCGCCAGCGCGTCGGCCTCGGCCTTGGTCCGGGCGGCGGCGCGGGGGTCGAGCGTCAGCCCGGCGGTCGGCGGCAGGCCCTGCCACCCGATCAGCACGTGCTGGACGTGGACCGTGGTCGTCGACGGCGCGCGAGCGAGGATATCGGCCGACGCCAGCGGGTCGAGCGGCGGCGGCGCGACCCGCAGCATGACGTGGTAGCCGAAGTCGGTC
>Ga0075163_10000548_pt1 | contig 48273 bp, 40 predicted proteins | sample JI1023141ADNA_FD_71478 | JGI IMG/M metagenome (GOLD analysis project Ga0075163, IMG submission 71478) | Wastewater effluent complex algal communities from Wisconsin, to seasonally profile nutrient transformation and Carbon sequestration -... | ecosystem: Engineered > WWTP > Effluent > Algae...
ATTGCTTGAGTACACGGTGACCGCTCGACGTATAGACACCTCGGGCAGCGTTGCAGGCGCCAAGAGCGCTGAAGTCATTCTTGATACCAGCCTCGCTGGGCGCACCGACGCGCTCAACCCTGCAGAGCTGCTCCTGGCGTCGCTCGCGGCCTGCATGATCAAGGGAGCGGAGCGCGTGTCGCCAATGATCAGTTTTGAGCTGAGGGGCATGTCGGTGCGGTTGCACGCCGTCCGGGCGGATGCCCCGCCCTCCCTCAAGAAGATCGACTATGAAATCGTAGTCGAATCCGACGAGCCTGAGCGACGCTTGGAGCTTCTCCATACAAACATCCGCAAGTTCGGGACCATCTCCAACACACTTGCGTCCGTCGTCCAACTCACCGGCTCAATACGACGGGCGGAGAACCTGGCATGACTGACACCACTCTTTCCTATTGCCTTAAGTCGCCGTGCACGACCAGCGAAGCATCGCGCGACCGAGACGAGAGGCGCGAGCGGTGACACATGATTGAGGTCAGCACGGCAGAGCGGCGCGATAGATCGGCACGGCCTTGCCCACTTCCTCCCGCAAGCCAGTTGCACAGATTCCTGTCGCAGCCGGACTACACCGACAGTTTTGAGATTGCGGCATCGCCGGGAGGCATGAGTATTCTTGAAATCTATGTCGCGCTGCTAGGCCACATTCCAGGCGCGTTTAAACACCTTCTCGTGCTGCGGTCGCTTGTTGTCAGGCCCTTCGGAATTGGTGGCGTGACATATGGGGATCTGACTGCCCCTCCCGACACAAGGCGTGTCTACGCGCCAGGTGACAAGGTCGGTCGATGGACACTGTACTCTGAGACGCGCGATGAAATCATCACCGGTCGCAACGACAAGCATCTCGATTTTCGGGTTTCCGTCTTTCGAGATCGGGAGGCCACACGCGAAAGGGTCGTGCTGTCGACCAGCGCCCAAGTCCACAACACTTTCGGACGAGCGTACTTGTCGACCATCCTTCCCTTCCATCGGTTTGGCGTTTCGCAACTACTGGTTCGGGCCGCGCGAGCAGGCCGCCTTGGCCCTGCAAACCCTGCCGGCGGATAGGGTTGCACAGCCTCACAATCCGTTGCGACCTCGGCCGGGGGATATTCGACGCGCTCGTGAGCTTTGACCGCTTGAACGACCACCATGCGAGAAGCTAGCGCCGCCGCATCAGCGTGAAGATGTCGGGTTTTCCGGTTTCGGCCAGTACCCAACGTGCACCTAGGTCGGTCGCAAGCGAAGGATGACCAGACACGAGGACAATAAGCGCGTGCCCGTTCTCCGGGTTGATGCGAACGGATACGTTGATAGCCGGGTCGTTGGCCCCGTCGTGGCCAAAGACATGTTCACCCCCGGTGGTCTGAGCATAGAGGATTGTTCCCAAGCCCCAGATGGGTAGGGCCCCGACTTTGGCCTCTGGCTCCCGCATCCGGGCCACGCTCGCGCCCGAGATCGGCGCCGATGCGTCCGCCGCGGCAAGCGCGCGGGCGAGACGGGTCAGGTCACGCGCCGAACTGGAGAATGCGGTAGCCCCGGCGGCTGCGTACTGGAACTGAGGCGCCGGCTTTCCCTCCTTGTCGAATGATCCAGACGTGTTGGCGATGTCGCCGATGTATTTGAACGAGGAGCGCTCCATACCGAGCGGCGTCAGTATCGCACTGTCGATGAAAGCCTCAAATGGCTGACCCGACACCTCTTCGATCATCAGCTGCAGGATGAGGTATCCGCCGCCGGAGTACAGGAATACCTTGCCGGGCTCCTGCCCAACCGCGATCACAGCCTTTCGTCCATTCGACGCCCGCGGATTTTCGAGCGACTCTTCCAGCGATGGGAGGATTTCCTCTGCCCTGTAGTCTCCAAACCCCAGACCGTCCGTGAGGCCCGCAGTGTGGCTCAGAAGGCGCCGCACCGTGACGAGGTCGTTATCATGGACGCTTTCTGGAAGTTTCCAGCGACTGACATAGCGGGATACGGGAGCATCAAGATCGACCCGGCCAAGCTCGACCAGGCGCATCACGCCGAGCGCGGTGATCCACTTGCTGAACGAGGCGGTCGAAAAAACGGTGTCCCGGTCTATGTGACACCCGTTGCTCCTGAAATGCTCGCATGCGACCTCACCCCCCTCGATCAGCACAAAGGCAGCCGCTCCCGGCCTAGCGTCGTCGAGCGTGCTGATGGCCTCTTCACAGAAAGGGCTTACCGGTTTGGTCTGTTGGCCGGGGCTGAAGCTGGGTTGATCGTTTACGCAGGCTGCAGCGACCCACATCACGGCAACAGCTGGGAGGAGCAAGTTCAGTCCGATGTGGCGCATGTCCATCTCGTGTGCGACGCCGCGCACGTCCGGTGCCCAGCGGCCAGCCTATGAGCGCAACATTGATGCGCCAAGACGGCGCGCGATACACCGAACCGGGGAACGCGGCGGTACGATCTGGAATCGGCAATCGACCCCGGACAGGTCCGGTGAACGGCGGGGATTGTCCGGTGAACGGCATGGTGTTCCAGCTGGTTTTCAATAGGTTCCAGCAATGGGAAAACAGGTCGGCGCTCTTCTAGCAGTAGTTTGCATGTGGCTTGCGGCGATCCCCGCATTGGCTCAGGCGGGCATGGGCATCGTCCCCGACAGGATCGAGGTATGTCCGGCAGAAGCCGGAGCGCTTGTCCCGCCGGCGATTAACGCGCCCGGTTGCCATGCATCGAGCCTATACAAGATTGACCCGCAGGGGCGGTTCATCTGGATCCGAGCACATCTGAACTTGCCAGAGGACTTTCTCGCGACGCCCGGACCATGGGGCCTGTCCGTCTACGCGAAGGGGTCAAGCACCATCTACCTGAATGGCAGGCGGATCGGGGAGAATGGCGTCCCCGCGGCTACCCGGCTCGATGAGATTCCGGGCCGGATGGACTTCGTGGTGGAGGCGCCTCGCGACCTCTTACACCCAGGCGACAATGAGCTTGTTCTGCTCATGTCGTCACACAGCGGCTACGTCCACCTGGAGACGCCCCTGCATGTACTTGATCTAGCACCCTACTCCCGCCCAACCGCGAACTGGATGGATCATTATTGGCCGTCGCTGCTGCCCTTCGGTCTCCTGATCGTCGGCGTCTTCTATTTCGTAGTCCTTGGCCTGACTAGCGAAGCCCGTATGACGTCACTTCTCCTTGCGGCGACATCACTCTTCGCGGCAGTACAGCTTCTGGCAGAGGTAAGCCGTGGCATCGTCGCATACGCCTACCCCCTTCACGACATCAGGCTGATCATCATTCTCGTGTCGTCGATAGGCTTTGGCCTGAGCTTGTCCGCTCATGTCATCTGGACGTTCGCAAGTCGCAGACAGACGCATATCCTGGCAGGAATCGGGATTGTGACCGCCCTCGCGCTCATCCCTGTCAGCAATCTTGACGGTAGAGCAGCCGTCGCAATCTACTTGCCGATGTGGGCTTGCGCGGCCCTATCAGTCTGGTGGGCCATTCGTAGAGTGCCGCACGCTGTCAGCTACGCCCTGGCATTGTCTGCCAGCGCGGCGGTGGCGACGTTTGCATCGATCCAGTTTCTGGACACCTACTTCTTCTACCTTGTGGCTACGCTTGTCCTTTTCCTGTTCGTTCAGCAGGCGACGGCCGCGTCCCGCGCGCGGCAGCTCACTGCAGTCGCCGAAGAACGTAGCCGGCAGCTCGAATTGGTGCTGGAGCAGTTGCGCCAGCGAAACACGCCGCTACAGCTCGCGGTTGTCAGCGTGGGGAAGATCGACCGCATATCCGTGGACAGGATTGAATGCTGTAACGGCGCAGATGACTACACCGAGCTTGTCCTGACTGATGGGAGCAGGATCCTGCATAGTGGCAGCCTCGCCGAGCTGGAGAGACAACTTCCTGCGACCTTCCTGCGAGTCCATCGCTCGCACATCGTCAACACAGCCTACGTCGTGCGGCTCGATCGCGATGCCTCGGGGACTGGCCGGTTGCTGCTGACAAGCGGTATGGCTGTGTCTGTAAGCCGTCGAACGATGCCAAAGGTGAGAGACGCGCTGAAGCCAGCGTCCGCGCCCGTGTCGATCGACTGAACGCACCTGCGCGACGGCACGACGGGAGCACGCCGAATGGCTAGTGCTTCAAGTCGGCTGGCGGAGGCCAGAAGCGCGCTTGTGAGCCAAGGCACTCTACCAACATGTTGCTGGGCAACATCGGTGCTGTTGCCTCGCGCGATCGACTACCTGCTGATCCAGCAGCCCCGAGGGCCCCTTCAAGAGACCAGAGGGGTGGCACTTTCGAGAGACAGAACCCCGCGCATCGTGCGGTACCTCGCCGCGATCATCATGCGAAACTGGTCTCCGTGGCGAGATGATCCCTCCAACAGAGTTGCCAGGCCGCCGGCTCAGTAGACGAGGCCATGTGTCGAGAACGCCGAGCCGTCAGATCCGGGCCGGAAGAACCCGATCAAGGTCCCATCCGGATCGCGCCCAAACGCGATTTGCCCGCCATCCATCGCCGACGGCGCGGCCACGCGCAGCCCGCCGGCATCCTCCAGCCTGTTTAGCGCGACAGCTGGATCAGATACGTCGAATACGATCATGTTGTGGCCCAACGCTTCCAGCGGCCGAGCCTCAGCCGCCGGGATCGGCGCAGGATTGAGATACTCCCAGATCTCAAGCTCCAGATTGCCAACCTGAAACCAGCCAACATCCAGCTTCAGGTCATCAATGTTGGCGGTAACGTCCAGCGTCTTGTTGACGAGATTCGATCTGCGTTCACGAGCAGCCTTGCCCAGAACCGCGGTGTAGAAAGCGATGGTCCGGTCTATGTCCAGCGCAGCGATTGCGACGTGCCGCATGCGGTGATCGAATGGCAGATTGTCGAGCAGCAGCTGCTCGATTTCGATCATCGTCCCATCCGCATCACGAAGATAGGCATACTTGACCGGGACATCTGGCCTCAGCTGCACCAGGTCACCCGTACGCGACAGCGGCCTTGCTCCCGCTGCAACAAATTTCGGGAATATCGGCTTGCTGTCAGGTGACTGAAAGCAAACATGCGTGATGCCCGGTCCCTGCACTGGCACAACTCCCGCGGCTTGCGCCGCTGCAGCAGGCCGATCGAATTGCATCAACCTTATCTGGCCGCTGTTACTGCGCAGCATTCGTGTTTTTGCGCTGATCTTCTTTCCGGCGATCCGATCTAGCGCGACACCGCGCAGGTCGCTCCGATCAACCTCGTGCAGCCCACCCGCACCTGTAAAATAGGCCGCCGTCCTGTCGATGTCGCTCACCGAGATGCCGATATAACTGATGCCGCGAACGACCGGACCGTCGTCCTTTTGCAGCACAGCATCTGTTACCGTGTTTGAACATCCACCGGCAGCCACGGCGCCAAGGGCGATTAGCGCGCCGAGCGCGCTGCGTCGGTCGAACATCATTTGTCTACCCTCCCGGTTGCTCAGGGCTGCGTTGCAGACGCGAGGCACGAAACAGGCACTGTGAGCGGTCTTGCCAAGCGAGTAAAAGCGCTATTAGACTAATCGTCAATAGCGGTGATCGCGCCGCCAGGCTTTTGAGATCTTACCGATGGCCTCGCCGCGCCAGCCCAAGACCCGCACGCGACTCGCTCCAGAAGAACGACGTGCGCAGATCCTCGAATGTGCCGCGCGCCTGATCATGTCTGACGGCCTTGATGTTCTGAACATGGAGCGCATTGCCGAGGAAGCGGGTGTCTCGAAGGCCCTGGTGTACGCCTACTTCGAGAGCCGGAAGGGCCTGCTCGCACAACTGCTGGAAGCCGATCTGAACCGAATCCAGGCAGAACAGGCGCGGGCTGCACAGGGCGCCAAGTCGTTCCCTGAACTGGTGAAGGTGACCACGCATATCGCGCTTACCGAAATCGAGCAGCGTGGACCGCTTCTACGCCGTCTCCTGAACGAGCCCAGCCTGACTGGCGCTGTCGGACTGGTTCGCATGCGAGGGCATGACGCCAATGCCCGTTACCTGGCCAGACGCATCCAGCGTGAGTTTGATGTCACCTACGCTCACGCATTGAAACTTACGGAAATCGGTCTCGGGCTGACGATTGCTGCAGGTGAAATGATCCAGCGCGGCGGCGCACTCAGGGAAGAGATAGAAGAAACGACCTGCGCGATGATCATCGGCGCGGTCACCGCGGGCGCCGAAAAGACCCGCGCCAGAAAATGAATCGAACACGATCCAGTTAATAGCTTGATGCAGCAGTTTAGGAAGGCGCCACCATGGATTTGGCTCTGAAAGGCAAGAAGGCGATTGTCACCGGCGGCACCAGAGGTATCGGACGGGCTGTTGTGGAGAGTCTTGCTCGTGAGGGCGTTGACATCGCGATCTGCGCCCGGACTGAATCTGGTGTCGTTGAGACCGTGAACGCCCTGAGAGCGCTCGGCGTGCGCGCCTTCGGCACTGCGCTTGATGTGCGTGACAGGGACGCCTTCACGAAATGGCACGAAAGCGCTTCCGCAGAACTCGGAGGCATCGACATCGCAATTTCCAACGTCTCAACACGCCCTACTCTGTCTGGAGAAGACGGCTGGCGGGAAGCTTTTGAAACGGACTTCCTCCAGCACGTCCGTTTCGCTGAACTTTCGCTGCCCATGCTTGCGCGTGGGAAGGACACGTCACTGCTGTTCGTGTCATCGATCGCAGCAACGTTGATGGTGCTGCCTCCCGGTGAAAGCGCCTACGGGACGATGAAGGCAGCGTTGATCTCATACATGGGCCAACTCGCAGCGAAGCACGGCTCCTCGGGCATCCGGGTGAATGCTGTCTCTCCGGGGCCGATCTTCTTCGAGGGCGGCGTCTGGGATCAGATCCGCAGGCACCAGCCGGAGCTATTCAATCGTGCGGCTCAGATGAGTGCGTTGGGACGTCATGGCCGCCCTGAGGAAGTCGCTGACGCGATAACCTTCCTTGCAAGTCCGCGGGCCGGCTTCATCACCGGCGCAAACCTCCGTATCGACGGCGCGATGGTCAAGACCGTGAACCACTAGGCAAGCGGTGAAGAGAGCTTCATTTCCCAAGCAACCCTGAAGGCCAATCATGATAGGGCATCAGCGCAGTGAGGTTCTTGCAGAGGGCGAGCGACGCCCGGGCCGCAGGCTGTTGCTTGCATCCCTGTGGCTGCTGCCAGCATTGCTGGCTGCGTGCATGCAGCAACCACAGCCGGTGGTCGCTGGAACGCCTGCAACGGCGTCGTCGTCTGGCGCCGCCATTTACGAACGAGCCTGCGCAACCTGTCACGATGGGGGCGCCATCCAGGCGCCCCGTCGCGAAACGTTGGCGGCGCTAAGTCCCGAGCGAATTCTCGCAGCCATGACAACCGGGATCATGTCTGCGCAGGCCAGCGGCCTTTCGCCTGAGGAAAAGGAGACATTGGCTACGTATCTATCCGCCCCCCAGACGCAACCAGGCGCTGCGGCGACCTATTGCGCGGCATCTCCGACCCGATCATCTGCGCTGGGCTACGTATTCGATTGGGGAATGCGGCCGGAGAACTGGCGCGCTGTCGGCAAAGACCAGACTTCCATTGACGGTGAAAACGCCAGCGGCCTGAAGCTCGCATGGGTCTTCGCTTTCCCCGGGTCGACGCGCTCGCGCGTGCAACCGACGGTCGCAGGCAATGTCCTGTTCACCGCTGACCAGTTCGGAACCGTCTACGCGCTCGACGCAACAACAGGATGCACCCTTTGGACGGTTCAGTCCGACAAGGAAATACGCTCTCCGCTCATTGTCGGGACCAATGCGGCGGGCGAACCGGACGCGCTCTACTTCGGTGATATTGCCGGACAAGTCCACGCGGTCGACCTCGTAACGCGTCGAGTTGTGTGGACCGTGCGGCCAGATACGCACCCTCAGGCTACGATCACTGGGGCGATACGCCTGCATGAAGGTCGCCTCTACGTGCCGATCTCCTCGCTCGAGGTGGTTGCAGCGATGGATGGCGCCTACGCCTGCTGCACGTTCCGTGGCGCCGTGGCGGCGCTGGATGTGAAGACGGGAGCGACCGTCTGGAAGACGTACACCATTGCCGATGAGCCCGAAGTTCAAGGAACCAATCGTGCGGGCGCAAACAAGTTTGGCCCATCCGGCGCACCCGTATGGTCGACACCGACAATCGATCCCAAGCGCGGTCGCCTCTATATTGGCACGGGCGAGAACTACTCGCATCCGGCCACCTCCACGAGCGACGCGATCATGGCGCTCGACCTCGCAACGGGCCGGATCGTCTGGACATTCCAGGCGACGGCGAACGACGTTTGGAACGCCGCCTGCCCGTCCGGCCCCAACTGTCCGGTGAATACCGGACCCGACTATGATTTCGGCGCTGCACCGATACTCGTCGAATTGTCCGATGGCCGCGCCTTCATTCTTGCAGGTCAGAAGTCAGGCGACGTCTATGGCCTCGACCCGGACAATGGCGGCGCCGTCCTATGGAAGACGAAGCCTGGTCGCGGCGGGATCATGGGCGGCATTCACTGGGGCATGACTACGGATGGGAAGGCCCTGTTCGTGCCAATCTCGGATCTCTCGGTTTATCCGCAGGACGCTCACTTGCCGGCCCAGTCCGGCATGCACGCGCTCGATATCGCGACGGGAAGAATCTTGTGGTCGACCGTCCTGCCGGATGTCTGCAAGGGCGCAACATGGCGCTGTTCGCCAGGTGTGTCCGCCGCGGCGACATCGGCCCCGGGAGTCGTATTCGGGGGCTCGCTTGACGGCACACTGCGCGCATTCTCTGCGCGCGGCGGCGATATCATCTGGACCTTCGATACCAATAGACAGTTCGACGCCGTCAACGGCATCACGGGCAGCGGCGGATCAATCGACTCTAGCGGCCCAGTGATTGCCGGCAAATTTGTCTATGCCACCTCAGGATACGACAAGTTTGGGCAGAAGGGCGGCAATCTTCTGCTCGCCTTTAGTTTGGGTGACTGAGGCCCGTTAGAATTCTTGCCTCTATTGGCGCGGGAAGAGCTTTCGCTGGCGCGTGTGGAAGCTCCAGCATGCGCGCTTCCAACGATCCGGTCCGAGATCACCTACAACGCGCCTGCTGGGCGAGCGGTGTCGTGTTGTTGCCAACGCGACGCCGCGATCAGGGGGCCTGAATTGACTGAATGTAACCCAGCAGCCCTCTGATCTCGGCGGGCTCCAGCTCCCATTCGGGCATACTGTCGTGGCCCGTGATCATTCCCTCGGCGAGCGCCTCTGCCAGACTGCTTACAGGATAGCTGCGACCCAGGTAGCTGAACGGCGGAGCATTTCGCATCGGACTTTGTGCGTCACGCGCGACTGCGTGGCAGGTTCCGCACTGTTCTTCCGCCATCTTCTGCCCCGCTGCAATTTCCGCAGGTGAGGCGCCAAGATCCTGTTCTTCTCTGCGCAGCGCGTGAGAACAGGCGACGAGCCCGAGGGCGCCAGAGATGACAAGGAGTCTAAGCAAAGCTGCCTCCGCGGACGGTATCGAACTGTGGCGCAGATGATCGTCTACGGCAATGCAATCCACCTTGCCTAAACAGCTGGCCACGGACAGTTGCTGGGGCCTGTGCATTGGAGCGTATCATACGCTCCGCCATGTGCATGGCATCACACAGGAACCAGCCTGACTTGGGGCGAGAGCCGGCGGACATCCTCGGGTCTGCAAAGTTGCGTGCCCGGCGCGAGCAAGGCAGCCGATCCTGCCGCTACGGCGTGGCGCAGCGCGCCTGCGAGATCGGCACCCGTGGAGAGCGACCATGCCAGCGCACCGAGAAAGCTGTCGCCCGCCCCGACAGAACTCATCACCTTCACCTGCAAGGGCTCGCTGAACCAGGCGGTGTCCCGCGTCACGAGCAGAGCCCCTTCAGACCCGAGTGTCAGCGCGATGATCTCGGCCATACCCTGCTCGACCAGACGCCGGCACGCGCGGACCTGACTTTGCCGGTCCTCAAGCGGTTCATCGAGTATCCCCTGCAGCTCCCTCAGATTGGGTTTGGCGAGATAGACGCCCGCCTCAAGCGCCCGTCTCAGCGGCGGGCCGGATGCATCCACTATGAAGCGGCATCCCGATGTCTTTGCCGCCATCGCCAGACGGGCATAGAAATCCTCTGGAACGCCAAGGGCGAGACTTCCACTCGCGATGATGTAATCATCCCTGTTCGCCAAGCGCTGCACTTCCTCAATGCAGGCGCCCCACTCGGCCTCGCTCAATTCTGGCCCTGGAAGCACGAACCGGTACTCACCCTGGGTCGTCTCATCAAGGACCGTGAAGCTCTCGCGGGTCATCCCGCCGACCGCAACTTGCCTCGCCGCAACGCCTTCCCTCTCGACAAGTCCGTGCAGCATCTGCCCCGTGACGCCGCCCGTCGCATACACGGCCACGACGTCCGCCCCGAAGCGCTTGATGACCCGAGCGACATTAATGCCCCCGCCGCCTGGCTCACGTCGTTCCGCGCTGCAGCGCAACTTCCGAACCGGCTCGACACGATCAACCGTCGTCGAAACATCGACAGCCGGGTTGATTGTTACTGTCACGATCCTTGTCATGCCTGTCTTCCTGCACTTCTCTCGTTCCGAGGAACATGCCCCTAACAGGATGGCGTGTCAGCTTCGAGGGATAAGACTGTCAGATTGTGAGTCTGGCGTCAGAAAAGACCACTATGGGAATCCTCTGCGGCGAACATCCGGGCAGCTGATGACCACGCGCAATCTCGGCGCCCGGTTATCTGTGCGGCACGATCTCGACTGCAGCAGAAGCCAGCCTTTGATAGATCTTTCGTCTACGCAGAATGGGCCACCAATCGTAGAGAAATATCTCCAGCGGTCGCCAGTTTGCGACCCACCCGACAATCATCAGTCCTTCGCCTAGAATTCCGGAGGCGGCGCCTTGGGGCCAAACGCTCAGCAGCAGCTGCCGCGCCACGATGCAGGCGCCCAGCACGCACAGGCCGATCAGGAGAGCGAGACGACCAATGGCCATCATCTCGCGGAGGTCGCCGCTTGCAAGTTCAGCCTTGTAGTTGAAATGCCGGGATATCGCAGCCTTCAAGGCAACCTGGTCCGCAGATGAAGCTTCCTCGTGCGCAACATGGAGCCTCAAACGGATCGCCACGTTCGACGACAACTCTCGCGCCCATCCGACGATGAAGTCCTCGGCCGCGCGCGAAAGGTCGCGGGTTGGCGTAGGAAAGGGATCAAAAGGGTCGAACAGTGACTTCAGGCGATCAATCTGAAGTTCGATCAACCCGGAGTGGGATATGCTGCTGTCAGGCCGGTCGGTCATTCTTGGAAGCCATATCCCATCTTCAGGCGGCCCTGACGTGGAATCGGGAGTGTCACCTGTCGGAATTTCTTTTAGTATCTCTCATGCCGGAAGCTCCTCCTTGATCCTGCGCAGTCATACCGGCCCTCCGGCTGATATAGTCGATCCTGTTCTTGCCCTGGGAGCTGCCCGTGCCGGATGAGCCAGTCTGGCTTGAGCCCCTGCAGCGCGTTGGCCTTGCACTGGCAATCGGATTTCTTGTTGGCGTCGAGCGCGGCTGGAAGCAGCGGGATGACGGCGAAGGCCAACGCGTTGCCGGCATCAGAACATTTGCGCTTATTGGTCTGCTGGGAGGTGTTTCTGGATTGCTGCTGCCAGCAGTAGGGGCAACGCCCGTGGCGGCGATGGCGCTGGGGTTTGGCGCCTCCTTTGCCGCGTTCCAGTTCCGCCAGGCGATGAAGGACGGCGACAACTCGGTCACTTCGACGGTGGCCGGACTGCTGGTATTCGCGCTCGGCCTTTATGCAGTCGTCGGCGAGACCGTCGTCGCAGCCGCAGTGGCTGTGGCAGGCACGACAGTGCTGGCGTTCAAGGAGGGGCTCCATACCTGGCTTCGGTCGATCACCTGGAAGGAAATGCGATCGGCTCTCCTGATCCTGGCGGCGACCTGCATTGCCCTCCCCTTGATGCCGGAGGGCGCTGTGGATCCGTGGGGCGCGATTGAACCCCGCTCCTTGTGGTGGCTCACCAGCCTGATCGCATCCGCGAGCTTTGTGGGGTATGTAGCTCTGCGAGCACTCGGGCCGCGCGCCGGCCTGATGATCGGAGCATTGGCTGGCGCAATCGTTTCGTCGACTGTCGTCACGATCGACCTCGGGCGACGTGTCCGTTCCTCTGAAATTGATCCTTCTAGCGGTGCGGCCGCCGCCGCGCTCGCCACCGCTGTGAGCCTGATCCGCTGCGGGGCGGTAGCTTCGCTGTTTTCGAGCGCGGTAGCTGCACACCTGTTGCCTGTCCTCGCGGCTTCCGCGGCTGTCTGTCTCGGATGCGCCTGGATCCTTGCGCGACTTGCCACCAGGTCCGTGGCAGCGACGCCCTATCCCGCGATCAAAAGTCCGTTGGACCTGTTCTCCGTCGCCAAGTTCGCCGTCGTACTGATCGTCCTGACAATCGGCGCCAACCTCGTATCAAGCGGGCTGGGCTCCTACGGTCTCGGTGTATTTGCCGCGACTGCAGGACTTGTAGATGTCGATGCCGTGACACTGGCAGTGGGCAGGCTTACCATGTCGGGGCTCGCCACCGAGACTGCGGTCGGAGCCATCCTAATCGGCATTCTTGCAAACCAGGTTTTCAAGCTGGCCGCCGTAGCTGTCGGCGGTGCGCTTGGCTTCAGCCTTCGCTTTGGAGCTACCGTCACTCTGGCAGGCATTGTTGGGGCGATCGTTCACGCACTCACGCCACTAATCTACAGCTCGTTTTCAGTGCTACGCTGAGCACAACACAGGCAGGGTGTCGGCGCCGAGCAGGACGCGGATCCCCGCGATGTCGGGGTCAAAGCTGACAAGCAAGCCGATCGCGCGAGGCGCGAAGAGAGTACATCTCACCCGACAGCTGCGCTAAGTTGCATCTCGCCGGGAGATCAGGTGCCGACGTGCGTCACCCTCCGGCGGCGGTGAGCACCATAGGTTTGAATTCCCGCGTGACCCACCTCAATTCGCGCACACGAACCCGCAGACGCCTGTCTTGGTCCACTTGCCTCTTAGGCCCGCAGCGACCCCGTTTTGCAGTTCACTGTTTCGCCGGCAGATGCGTTCCTGATTTCAAAGTGACGCGTGGGTGCAGTTCGTGGTTGATCGATCGCAAGACGGGCAACTGAAGACACCGTAAGACATCAGCCTCGGTAAAGGCACTTCCCAAGACCGACACGAGCACGTTTCGACAAACAACGCGGGGAGCCTGACCTCTCTGGTTCCTCAGCACGCGCAATACGGCAGTTGATCTCCATGGACTTTCTGTGAACCAATAGGCGCATCGAACGACCCGACATGCATGTCACCGAGAACTCTGGAAGTCCGACAGGCGAACTGACCTACGCGCTGCGCAAGGTCTGCAAACGCTATGGTGATGGGACGGCTGCGGTGCACGCGCTAAGGGATGTAGACCTGGAAGTGAAGCCAGCCGAGATGCTCGTGCTTCTCGGACCTTCGGGTTCAGGGAAGTCGACCCTGCTAAACATAATGGGGGGCCTCGACCGTGCGACATCGGGCGAGGTGTGGTTCGGAAATGAGAACCTCGCGTCCATGAACGACGACGCACTTACGCAGTATCGTCGCAAGCGCGTCGGGTTCATTTTTCAGTTCTACAATCTCATTCCGAGCCTGACCGCGCGGGAGAATGTCGAACTGGTGAACGAGATCGCCGACGACCCCCTTCCCGCTGCCGAAGCGCTCGAACTTGTGGGACTTGGCGGGCGGCTCGATCACTTTCCAGCGCAGCTCTCCGGTGGGGAGCAGCAACGCGTTGCCGTCGCTCGGGCGATCGCGAAGCGGCCTGCTATCATGCTATGCGACGAACCGACAGGCGCCCTGGACGTTCGCACGGGTGTGCGCGTGCTCGAAGCATTGGTCGAGGTCAACCAGCGCTTCGGTTCGACCATGCTGCTGGTTACGCACAACGCGGACGTCGCGAGACTGGGCGACCGGGTTGTTCGTTTTCTCGACGGCAGAATCCGTTCCATTGAGCCGAACAGCCGCCGTGCAGCGCCCTCCGACCTGGAGTGGTGAAACGAATGCGGGTCCTGGACAGGAAGGTGCTGCGCGACCTCTGGCGAATGAGGATCAATGTAGTCGCCATCGTGCTCGTCCTCGGGTGCGGTGTCGCTATCCTCGTCATGGCTGTGGGGATGCGCGGATCGCTGGAACGGACCCGGTTGAACTACTATGCCGCCTACAAGATGGCCGACCTGGCAGTCTCGTTGGTCCGGGCGCCCACGAGCACCGCCAACGCTTTGGCCGCCATTCCGGGCGTCTCGTCCGTCGAGACACGTGTTTCGGGATTAGCGCTACTGGATCTTCCTGGCGTGAGGGAGCCGGCCTCGGCCCATCTGGTTTCGCTGCCGCGAATCGGCCGGCCAAGTGTGAACGATCTTTCCTTGGCGAAAGGCCGCTGGCCCGATCCTGATCGAGCGGACGAGGTTCTCGTCAACGAAGCGCTAGCGACAGCGAACGGGTTTCAGCTGGGAGACGAACTGGCCGCCACACTTCACGGCCAAAGGCACACGTTGCACATCGTCGGTGTTGCCAACTCACCTGAATTTGTCTTCGTGACCGCTCCCGGCGAGATCTTCCCGCAGCAGGATCGCTTCGGCGTCTTATGGATGGGCGAAGAAGCGTTAGCGCGCGCATACGATCTCGAGGGCGCGTTTAACAACGCAGTTTTCCGGCTATCGCCCGAAGCCGTCCCTGAGAGGGTCAAGCGCGCGATTGACGGAGTGCTCGCACCGTACGGCTCAGCAGGAGCGTATGATCGTAACCGAATGCCATCAGACCGCTTTCTGACGGAAGAACTGGGCCAGCTCGCAACGATGGCAGCCTTCCTGCCGACCTTCTTCATCGTGATAGCGGCCTTTCTGGTGAACATCTCCCTCACTCGCATCATTGCAGCCGAGCGATCAAATATCGGTCTACTGAAGGCCTTCGGCTATTCTGACCGGACGGTCGCTGCACACTATGCCAAGGGTGCCTTGCTGATGGCGGTCGGGGCCACCGCTTTTGGCTCGGTGGCGGGTTGGCTGCTCGGCCGCATGATGGCTTCGGTGTACCAGGAGTACTATCGGTTCCCCCGACTGGAATTCGAAGCCTCTGCAGGGGTGTATGCAAGCGCCCTGGGCATCGCTGTCGCCTGCGCGATTGCAGGGTCGCTGACGGCTGTCATTGCTGCCGTCCGTCTGGCCCCAGCCGCAGCGCTGGCGCCGCCGCCCCCAACTTCCTTCGGGAGCAACAGCGCGATGCTGAGGTCTTTCAGCTCCCGCCTCGACGCGAAGAGCCGAATAATCCTGCGGCGGATCGTTCGCTTTCCGCGTCGGTCGGCAACCACCGTGATCGGCATTTCCCTGGCCATCGCAGTGTTGGTTCTTGCCGGCACGTTCCCCGCCGTGATGGACAGACTGATGCATGTGAACTTCACGGAGGCCAACCGGCAGGATGTCTCACTCAGCTTCGTAGACGCCAGGGAGATCGGTGTTGTGCATCCGGTGATGAATCTGCCCGGGGTGATCCTTGTCGAGCCCGGCCGGGCGGATCGTGTAATTGTCCATCACGCCGGCAAGAGCGTAGAAGAGACATTGATAGGCTTGTTGCCAGATGCGCGGCTCAGCCGACTCGTCGATGCTCGCCTGGAGGTTGTCCAGCCTCCGGTAACGGGCATCGCACTTGCGCGCGCGCTCGCGGAGAAGCTGAACGCTTCGCCTGGTGATCTCCTCGAGATCGAACAAACCAGCGGCCGAAGACTGATTACCCACGCCCGGGTTGCAACTATCGTGGATCCGATGGTCGGCGCTTCTGCTTACATGGAGATCGACGCTCTCGCCCGGTTGATGCGCGAGCCCGGCAGGATCACAAGTGTCAACGTGCGTTTCGACGCTGCCCAGTATGACCGCTTCAATACTGCAATCAAGGAAGCCCCGGCGCTTGCGGGCGCCAGCTTCATCAACCTTGCCGAGCGCTCGATGCGTGAAAATTTCGACCGGGGGGTCGGCGTCATGAATTTCATTTATCTGTCCTTTGCATCTGTCATGGCCGGCGGCGTCGCCTTCTCAGCCGCCAGGATCACACTTGCTGAGCAGGAGCGGGACCTCGCCACCTTGCGCGTCCTTGGCTTCACGCGGCTGGAGGTATCCTATGTGCTTGTTGGAGAGCTGGCAGCCTTGGGCTTGCTGGCCGTCGTCCCGGGGGTGATTGAGGGAACCCTGATAGGCGAGTGGTTGATGAAGCTCTTCTCCAACGACCTCTACTCGTTCCCTTACGTCTTCAACGCAGCGGGTTATGCCGTTGCCATTGGATTTGCGCTAGGGTGTGTTGCTACGGCAGCCATGCTGGTCCGGACCGGCATTGATCGGTTGGACATGGTCGGCGTCCTGAAGGCGCGCGACTGACCCGCATCAAGGCGGACCAAGTAAATCTTTGCGAGGCAGGCGCCATGGCGCAATCATCTCCAAAGCGGAACACGATCTCCACGTCGACTCTTGTGTGGGCGGGTGCGGGACTGGCGCTCGCAGCTGTGATGGCTTGGCTGCTGTGGCCGCGTCCGCTGCCAGTGCAGATAGCTCTCGTCGATCGGGGGGACGTGTCACGCGATATCATTGAAGAAGCCCGCGTTGAAGTACGCGACCTGCATTCTGTTACTGCACCCGTTACGGGCCGTCTTGAACGGATCAGCCTGAGATCTGGTGATGTGGTGAAGGCAGGCCAGGTGATCGCCAGGATCGGCGCGCCGGCCGCGAGCTTGCTAGACGCGCGGCTGGCCGCCGAAGCGCAAAGCGCTGTAAACGCGGCGCGCGCTGCGGTCCGCGCCGCAGAGGCTAATCTTGCGCTCGCGCAGGGCGAGCAGAAGCGCACCGCGACCCTGACGCAGTCCGGCTTTGCTTCTCCTGCTGCCCTCGATCGAGTCGACCGGACGCTCGCCGCCGCCACTGCAGACGTCGCAGTGCGCAAGGCTGACGTCCTTCGCGCAGAGGCGGCGGCTGGATATCGCTCCGGCTCGCAGGCAGTACGCTCCATCAAGAGCGCGATCGACGGAACAATTCTACGCGTCCTGGAGGAAAGCGAGGGCGACGTATTGGTGGGAACTCCCCTTATGGAGATCGGCGATCCCACGCAGATGGAGATCGTCGGAGAATTCCTTTCCCAGGACGTGGCGCTGATGCCGGAAGGCGCACGCGTAATCGTCAGCGGAGCGGGACCTCAGTCCATGGAGGGACGCGTGCGTCTCGTCGAGCCCTATGCCCGCACGAAGGTATCGGCCCTGGGAATTGAGGAACAGCGGGTCAATGTGGTAATTGACCTAACTGACTCCGAGAACCCAACACGGCTTGGTCATGGCTACAAGGTCGATGCAGCCGTGCAGGTTTTTTCTGCCAAAGGAGTCTTGAGAGTCCCCACTGACGCGCTCGTCCGCCACAATGGTGGATGGGCAGTGTTTGCGCTCGTTGATGGACGCAGCCAGCTCCGAAAAGTCGCGGTCGGCGACGGCGACGATCACCACCGCGTCTTGCTCGAGGGACTGAATGAAGGAGACGCTGTCATCCTTTTCCCCGGCGATACAATTCGGGACGGGGATCTGGTCGAAGCGGGAAAGTAAGCACACATGCAGGCGAGAAGAACACCGAGGCGAACCAGGCGCCCATTCGAAGCCGTCTCGCACCTAGCAGAACGGCTGTTTCCGCCGTTTTGGCGCGATTTACCGGGGCGCAGGGGATTCAGTTTCGCGGCTCTAGAGCTGTACACGATGGACAACTCAGTGTGACACAGCAAAGGACACGGACTAGCGCAGGTCATGTATCGTCAGCAGGTCGCTCGCAGCTAACGATCCGTCCAGTGAGCCTGGACACGATGGGCGAGAACGTCGTGATCCTATCGCGCGACTGTCACGCGCTCCGACCCGAACGGCTGGCGGGCTTTCGGAAAGTCGAAGTTCGGGTCAACGGCGCCCGGATCGTTGCGAACGTACTGATCTCAGACGGCCTGGAGGCCCTCGGCCCAGGGGAGATCGGGTTACCGCAACCTGCCCTTCGCCGGCTCGGCGTGAAGCCCGGCGACCATGCGCATGTATCGATCGCGCCACCGGCGGCAAGTCTCGACGCAGTCCGCGCCAAGATTCGGGGTGAAGAGCTGACGAAAGAGGAAATCCGTGCCGTTGTGGAAGATCTTGCTGCTCATCGCTATTCCGACATCGAGGTCGCAGCATTCCTCATTGCAACATCCAGCTTCATGACGACGAGCGAAGTGCTGGCGCTGACCAGCTCCATGGCGGCTGCCGGCGCCCAGTTGAAATGGAACCGCCCGATTATTGTCGACAAGCATTGCATCGGCGGCATCCCCGGGAACCGGACGACGATGATCGTGACGCCGATCGTGGCTGCGCACGGCCTCACCATGCCCAAGACATCTTCCCGCGCAATCACCTCGCCTTCCGGCACGGCCGACACGATGGAGGTCCTGTCTCGCGTCGAGCTCACCGAAGATGAAATACTGGACGTTGTCGAGCGGTGTAACGGATGCATTGCCTGGGGCGGGCACATCAACCTGTCGCCTGCCGACGATGTGCTGATCTCCATCGAGCGGCCTCTTTCCATTGACACCCCAGAGCAGATGGTCGCCTCAATTCTTTCGAAGAAGATCGCCGCCGGCTCCACCAACCTGTTGATCGACATCCCCATGGGACCGACCGCAAAGATCCGGTCAAACATTCACGCACAGAGTATTCGTAAGCTGTTTGAGTTTGTCTCTTCGCGCCTCGGGCTTTGCACGGAAGTCATCATCACCGACGGCTCCCAGCCTGTTGGTTTTGGAGTTGGCCCAGCCCTGGAGGCGCGCGATGTTCTGACCGTGCTGGATGGGAGGACAGATGCTCCGGCTGATCTTCGTGAGAAGTCGATCTTGCTTGCTGGCCGCCTGCTGGAACATGACCCACTTCTGGCGGGTGGCCGCGGAGAACAGCGCGCACGTGAACTGCTCGAGAGTGGCGCGGCCCGCAAGACCTTCGACCGCATCATCGACGCTCAGGGCCCTCCGCCGCGACCTGCGCCGATTGGCTCTTTGGTTTTTGAAGCAGTTGCACCCCGGGATGGGGTCGTGAATCAGATTGACTGCTTTCGCATTGCCCGCATCGCGCGGACGGCCGGAGCACCCTACGATCCTGGCGCGGGGATCGACCTTCAAAAGAAGTCCGGGGACGTGGTCCGCAAGGGCGAGCCCCTTTATCGCATACATGGGCTTGATCATTCCGACTTTGCGTCAGCATGCGAGGCCGCTGGCGAGGATTCGGGCTTTCGCGTCATCAGTGCAGGCCGATGAGCGCAATCCTGCATGCATTTCGCGACCAGGCGGCAGAAGCGCAGAGGCTGGCGCTTGCGCTTCGGGTCCCCCTTGCATTCGTCGACGTACATACATTTCCGGATGGCGAAGTATTGCCCCGTATTCCGCCTGCCGCTTCAACAACAATTGTCTATCGCTCACTCAATCAGCCGAATGCCAGACTGGTGGAACTGCTGCTCTCGGTCGATGCGTGGCGGAGCAATGGCGTAGAGCGCCTGGTCCTGGTCGCTCCCTACCTGCCCTACATGCGGCAGGACCTTGCATTCCGGAGCGGCGAGCCAGTCAGTCAACGCGTGCTGGCGGGCCTCCTGGGCGATGCCTTCGACCAAATTGTCACCGTAGACCCGCATCTTCACCGCACGCCGTCGCTTGAAGCTCTGTTTCCGAACTGCGAGTGCGTGCAGCTGTATGGAGCCGATGCTCTGGTATCACGCCTGCGCACGTCTCCCCCGCCACCAGAAACGTTGGTGGTGGGTCCTGACGTTGAATCACGCCCCTGGGTCACGCGCATCGCCGAACCCCTCGGTCTGGATCATGCAACCTATCGCAAAGTCCGACGCGGCGACGCCGATGTGGAGATCGAGTCCCCATCTGGCTTGGCCATAGCGGGACGTCCAATCCTGCTTGTCGATGACATCTGCTCAACGGGTGGTACGCTGCGCAAGGCAACAACGATCCTGCGATCGTCCGGGGCTGCATCCATCACCGTCTTCGTGACGCACATGCTCGGCGATGCAACGGTGGCCGAGAGCGTGTTGCGAGCGGGGGCCACACGCATCATTTCCACCGATTCATGCGCGGGACCCACGAGCGAGATTTATCTGGCGGACCTTGTCGCTCAATCACTTCGGGGATTGTCCTAGCCAACCTCACGTACGTGAGACTCAACAGACCAGCAAATGGTGGAGCGATGACCGTTCTGAGCTTCTATGGCGCTGCAGGTTGCGTCACCGGTGCGTGCATGCTGCTTGAAAGCAGTAAGTCCCGGGTACTGGTTGAATGCGGCATGTTTCAAGGGACAAAGACCCTGAAACAGCTGAACTATGGCGCATTTCCATTTGATGCAGCCTCGCTGGATGCTGTCCTCCTGACGCACGCGCATATAGACCACAGCGGTCAGCTTCCCAAGCTTCGGCTGGCTGGGTTTATGGGGCCTGTCTTCGCGACGGAGGGAACCCGAGACTTGTGTGAGGTCCTTCTGCCCGACGCGGGCAGCATTCAGGAAATTGAGGTGTCACAACTCAATCGGCGCAACAGGCGTCGCGGTGGAGCCGATCTGACGCCAATTTTCACGTCAGCCGACGCGCGGGATACTCTTGCCCAATTCCAGACGGTCCATCTGAAGGAATGGGTTAGCGTAGCTCGCGGGGTTCGTGCGCGCTGGTGGAACTCTGGCCACATCCTCGGCGCCGCCTCGATCGAAGTGGAACTCGAGGATGACGCAAACGAAGCTCCCCTGAGACTTTGCTTTTCGGGTGATGTTGGCCCGGGCGATCGGGATCTCGCCGACGACCCTGATGGGCCGTCGGATATCGACCACCTGATCGTGGAAAGCACTTACGGTGGAACCGAACGTAAGGAGTTCGACACTGCGACCCGTCGCAGGATTTTACGCGACGAACTGCGAACTGCACACGCAGCTGGCGGTCCGTTGCTCATTCCCGCGTTTGCGGTGGAGCGGACCCAAGAGCTTTTGGTCGATCTCCTCGCCCTGATGGAAAGCACCGAGGCGCCGCCCGGACAGATCTTTCTCGATAGCCCGCTTGCGATCAAGGCCACTGACGTCTTTCTGCGCAGCGGTCACAGGGACTCGGGACACAATCCTTTCAAGGGCCTACGAGAGTCGCGACTTCTTCGCTTCACCGAAAGCGCTGCGGAAAGTCGCGAGATCGAGCGCCAGCGGGGATGGCACGTGATCATCGCGGCAAGCGGAATGTGTGACGCTGGCCGGGTCAGGAGCCATCTTCGTCGTCTGCTTCCGCGCGAGGACGCGACAGTGCTCATCGTCGGATACCAGGCCTTCGGCACGCTGGGGCGCCTTCTCCTGGAAGGACGGCGCGACGTGCGCATTCAGGGTGACGAGATCGCCGTCAGGGCAAGCATTCGCGAAATCGACGTTTACTCGGGCCACGCCGATGCGAGCGGTCTCGCCCGCTGGGTGCAGGCCCGGACGCCAATCTCGGGAACTGTGTTCCTGAACCATGGGGAGCCCGACAGCCTGACGGCTTTGCGGGCTCGTCTTGCGGCTGACGGGTTGCCTGCAGACCGGATCACGATTGCCGCACTCGATCAATCGTATCGGCTTGAACGCAATGCGCCTGTCATACTCGCAGCTACGACGACGCCCCGCCTCACACCTGAGGCGCTCACTCACCTCGACTGGCACAATCAGCGAGCGTCGTTTCTTGCGGCAATGCAGGAGAAGCTAAACCGCGCTCCAGATGACAAGTCACGTGAACGTCTCTTGAAGCTGCTCGATGAGGCGCTTGCTAAGATGTGACCTCACGAGTGAGCCGGAGTTTGCGGAAGACCCTTGCTCTCCTGCTCACTTTTCGACTGACCTACGTCAATCCAGCAACCAAGGCTGGCCCCAGAATGGCCTGATGAGCGTCAGAAGCATCATTGTCGTGTCGGGCCTGTGGCTCGCTGCCTGTACGCCCGGCCTGTCTGACGCCCGCATCGGGCCCACCCCTGATGGCGATCGCGTCTTTGTTGAAGCGGCCACCCCAGAGCAGATCGACGCTGGACGGCGGATTGTTCAGCTACAGTGCGTCACCTGCCATGCGGTTCGAAGCGGCGACGTGAGCCGGGATTTGACCGCCCCTCCTTTGCGCACACTCGCCGAGCGGTATCCGGTCACCGGGCTCGCGGAGGCGTTTGCCCAAGGCGTCCTCGTTGGTCATCCGAACATGCCGGATTTCCGTTTCAACGCCACGCAGATTACGCAAATCCTTGCATACCTTCAGAGCATCCAGACCCGGCAAGGCGCCTAGCCGGGTCGAAGTGGAGGGAGCCAACACCTTAGGCACACAAGGCCGCTCGGCGTCAGGTCGCAAAGGCGACCGAACAGGCAGCCGCATCCTGTCAAGGTGGAACACCCGTCTCAACTCCTGCGACGAGCGACCTCCACGGATGCCAGCGCCAGTTACTTGCCGACGGAAGTCTTCTTCGGTTTGCGGCGGTGGGTGACGGCATAGCCGAGCAAGCCAACGGCGGCAGCGGCAATCGTGGCTGTCGCCACTGGATGCTCCTGAATCTCCTTGCCGGCTTTCTTTGCGAGAACGACTGATTGCTTCCTCATCTCCTCCGCGAGCGCAGCAGCGGCATGTACGAAGGTTGTCGCGGACTTGGATACGGCGTCACCGGCATCCGCACCCAAGTGCTTTGTCATGCGCGCGAGACCACGAACCACGTCGTCATAACCCTCGCTCAGATCGGTTTGCATCCGCTTTGCAACATTGTCAGTCATGATATTTGCTCGCTCACCAAGGCTTCATGCTCCGATAACTTGTAGCTCATCCGCGCGCCCATCTCTTGACCCCCATCAAAACCCCAGATCATTGCGCCAGCTGATGGGTCCGACGGTTCAACACCGAACCTGCCGCGGCGGTGAGGGTCTCCTCCCGACACAATCAACCCAGTATGGCGAGCTGGTGATCGCCTTGTATTCGGAGGCCGCCTCGTCGAGCGCTTAGCCTGCAAAACTGCACGGCGCAGGATGCTGGAACAGCGCCTCAGGCTGATGCGTGCGTGAGTCGTAGTTCCGGTGCACGTCAAGGCGTTGTGGCCCGATGGTGATGATGTCCTGTTCGATGTGTTCCCGGTCAATCTTGACAAGGCAGAAGCTCGGGTGGGTAGCCCGAAGGCGCGTGGAAAGCGTGCCCGAACCCATCTGAACCATGTGCCTCCGCGGTGCGTGGAGCGGATGGGCGAAGGCATCGTGGACGTGCCCTGTCAGGATTGCGTCAACATGCGCCGCCGCACAGCGCGCCAGAGCATGCCCGCCGCGGCGGGTATCCACTGAGATGCGGGAGTGCCCCGGCTCACGCAACGGATGATGGCAGATCAGGATACGCCACGCGTCCTCATGCCCACCCGCCAGTTGTCCCAGCACGGAATTGAGATCATCGAGATCGATGACGCCATCGGCCCAGTTCAGCCTGCCCTGGACGCCCCGCGCCGAGTTGATGGCCGCGATCCGGACCAGGCCATCGCCGAACTCGACGATCCGGCCAACGCAGTCGAACCCGTCCATGTGGCGCCGATAGAATTCGAAGGGTGAGGAAAAGCGCCTGTGCAGGTGAAGCGGAAGGTGCAGGGCTGGCGTGTCGTGATTGCCTGGGGCGACGACGCAGGGAACGCCGAGACTGTCCAACCAGGAGCGGGCCGCACGAAATTCGCGTTGCCGGCCATTTTGCGTGATGTCGCCCGCCACAAGAACCGCATCGGGACTCTCCCGCGCGACATACTCTCTGAATGCGTCGAGCGCTGCGGGATTGGCTGCGCCAAAGTGGACATCGGAAACATGAACAAGCCTCACGGCCTTCGGCTTCGCCGCATCCCGCGACATTAGCAGCTCCTCATGGTCTCCAGGTTGGCGCCGAGGCCCCCACAATACCCAGAGGACACTCTGGCCGTTCGATGCCGATTGACTCGCATCAAGACCTTTCCCCCTAGCCTGCTAAGATGTGCGGGAAGGGCGCTGTCATGAGAACGATCGTACTGGTCAACTCTAAAGCGGGAGGCGTGGGCGCACACGGTATTGAACGTATGCGTGAGGCCCTGGGAAGGGTTAGCCTTGATCATGCCGAGATCATCGAGTTCGAACGCGAATACAGCGACAAGCAGCTGAAGTGGCTTCAGGAAGAGGCGCCAGACCTCGTCATCGCATGGGGCGGTGATGGAACGCACCGATCAGTCCTCGACACGTTGGGCCGCCGGACGTCGCAGCTGCTACTGCTGCCAGGCGGGACAATGAACCTCCTGACCAAGTGGCTTCACGACGGCCAGCCATGGGAGCGCGTCCTGTGGTCTGTGCTCGGATCCCCTATGCCGCGGATCCTGCCCGCCGGCCGCATCGACGACAGGCACTTTTTCTGTGCGATGATTGCTGGCGTTCCTGCACAGCTTGCGGAAGTTCGCGAGGATATGCGACGCGGCGATCTGGGGCGTGCAGTGCAGGATAGTGGTATCGCCCTGAGCGGCGTTCGTGGCATGCATCTCGCCACCGCTTTTGGGGCGGATCTGGAGCACGCCGACGGCCATTTTCCCCCGGGCAATGTCGTAGGCGCCCTTGTCGGTCCGTTGGCGAGAAACGAGCGCATGCAGGTGGCGCGGCTTGAACTTGGATCGACCTGGTCCGCCCTGGAGTTCGCGTGGACATCTTTCGTGTCCGAATGGAGAAATCGGCCAGATATCTCGATCGAGGCGGCTGACACGCTGCAGGTTGAGACTGTCAGTGGCATGGACATCCCTGCGATGATCGATGGCGAGAAAATCAGCCCCGGCAAATCTCTCACCGTGACGTTTGTCGAGGAAGCAGCGACCTGCCTTGTAGCCTCGCGGCAGCGCTAGAACTCGTCTGAAACGGCAGGGTGGCCGTCTACTGACCGCTACCCCCGTTCCGCGAGGCTCCGGAGACTCGCTCGCGCAACCAAGCCAAAGTCGCCCCCGAAAGCGGACGGCGGGAGATTCTCGGGGAGGAATCTCTGCCGCGAAGTTCCGGACAGCTGGGCTGAATTGCGCGACTCAACAGCGATCGGATCGGAGACTAGCGACTGAGCGTTCGTCTTAAGCCGCGGATGGATTTGTATTGACACTACTTATGTCAATATATACCGCACGGGCTGACCTCGATCTTCGCAGAGGTGGCGCGAGGACAACTTGGCCGGAGAACCGCGATGAAAGTGCTACGCACGCCAGACGACCGTTTCGCAAACCTACCGGGGTATCCTTGGGCGCCGAACTACCTGACCATCAAGGATGAGGATGGAACTGAGCTCCGCGTCCACTACATTGACGAGGGGCCTCGCGATGCGGAGCCGATCCTGCTGCTGCACGGCAACCCGACCTGGTCCTATCTCTACCGCAAGATGATCCCCGGCCTGCTGAAGACCGGGCGACGCGTCATCGCCGTGGACCTTCCCGGCACAGGCAAGTCCGACAAGCCCGCCGTCCGCGCGGACTACACGCTTGCACGGCATTATGACTGGGCTTCGAAGTGGTTCACCGCTTTGGGCATCAGCAATGTCACGCTGTTCTGCCAGGACTGGGGCGGAACGATCGGCCTCTATCTTGTCTCGAAGTATCCCGAACGCTTCGCACGCGTTGTCGCCTCGAACACAGGCGTGCCGACCGGCGAAGGCGAGAGCGACTTCATGAAGATGTGGGTCGGCATGATGGCTATCGCTACGGAGTTTCCGTGGCCCATGCTGGAATCAGGCATGGTCGCCAAGCTGAGCGCGGAGGAGATTGCAGCCTATAGAGCGCCCTACCCCTCGAGCGACTACGAGTATTGCCTGATCACGTGGCCGAGCCTGATCACTGTGCAGCCAGACAATCCGGGTCTGCCGCTGAATCTGGCCGCGTGGGAGAGCCTCCAGACATTCGACAAGCCCTTCCTGACGCTGTTTGGAGAGCTCGATCCCGTCGGCCGAGGCTGGGAAACGCGGGCCCAGGCGAAGATCCCGGGCACCAAGGGGCAGGATCACGCCATCATTGCGAACGCCCACCATTTCATCCAGGAAGACGCAGCCGGCGAGCTTGTCGCGCGCATCACCAGGTTCCTTGAGGTGAAATAGCGGATGGCGCTGCCGCGCTCAGCGCGGCAGCCACTTCCACCCCGCCACGAAGAGAACCAGAAGCACGGCTTCGATCGCCATCGGCGGTCCCATTTCAGGCACGAAGCCGTTCATCACGACGGCAACCAGGCGACCCGTCAGCGCCAGCCCTATCAGGACGACAGGCGCCAGCAACAGGCCGCCGCGGCCCTTGAAGGCTGCCATTAGCGCGAATGCCCCGCCAGCACCGAAGAAGCCGCCCATGTCAGCACGGATGCTGGCCAGTCCCAATGAGCCTGTCGCGGCAACACCAAGCTGGGCCGCAGCCTCCTCCGGCGCCATCCACATCCGCGCCGCAACCAGCAAGGCCAACAGGCCGGCAATACCCACCAAAGCGCGCAATACCATCGTCATGTCCGTCAACCTCCCTTGCGAGACGCATCGAGGATGACCTGCATCATCCGGTCTGCTGTCTCTGCTCCGTCATTCTGGTTCTGGCCAGTCACCAGTCGTCCGTCCACGGTCACATGGCTTGCAAAGATGTCCCTGAACCGCGTCGATGACTCGAACCGGGCGCCAGCGGCACGCAGGTCGCGCTCGGGGTGACGCGGCGTGTGGGTGATGCCGAGCTCCCCGACCTGCTTGTCCGTCACCGCAGTCAGCGTGCGCCCATTGACGAGCGGCTGGCCATTGCCGCGCCTGGCCGCAAGAAACCCGAGGGGACCATGGCAAACGCCCCCGATCACCGCGCTCGCATCTTCTGCTTGCAGAAGAAGTCGGCCGAGTTCGGGCGACTGTTCAAAGTCGAAGGCAGCACCCCATCCGCCGGCGAGGAACACGGCGTCATACTGTGCGCCATCCAGCTGGCTGACAGATTTCGCAGCCGCCACCTTCTGGCGCAGATCCTTGTCCTTCAAGAAGCGGTCATCGTGTTCCGATTTCAGGGGCCATTTCACGGACATGGGCTCGACAGGAATGACCCCGCCCTTGATGCTCGCCACGTCGACATCCATTCCGGCATCCAGAAAGGTGTAGTACGGAGCCGTCATCTCGGATGCGAACACGCCGGTCTTCTTGCCTGTCTCGCCAAGCGTGTCGTGACTGGTTGCGATGACCAGCGCCCTCTTACCCTTGAGATTACGCTTCGGGGCGGCAAAGTGGCGATGCAGGCCCATCACCCCCAGCAGCGCCGGAAGGCCCAGCCATATGATCAGGATGGTTCCGGCAACGGCCGACAGAATGATCCATTCCATCTCCGGCTCCCTAAATTGACATTCTAGGTGTCATAATATCCCATGGCCCGCGTGTACAGCGCCGAGGTCAAATGATGCGCCATGTCTTCCGCAAAGGTCTCGCTGCAGCCATCCTGTCGCTAACCGGCCTCATGCCTGCGTCAGCGCAGCAGGAAGCGCCGGCCACGGCGAGACGCCCCAACATCGTTCTCATTCTGGTCGACGACGCCGCCTTCATGGATTTCGGCGCCTATGGCGGCGAAGCACGCACACCGAACATTGATCGCCTCGCCGCCTCCGGCGCGATGATGACGAACTACCACACTTCGCCTTTGTGTTCGCCGTCGCGCGCGATGCTTCTGACCGGCATGGACAGCCACCGCACGGGCGTCTCGACAATCGAAGAGGTCCTTCCGCCGGAACTGAAGGACAAGCCGGGCTATACCCTCCGCCTCGAGCCCGGTGTTCTCACCATCGCCGACAGGCTCAAGGCGGAGGGGTACCGCACTCTCATGTCGGGCAAATGGCATCTTGGACATAGCGAAGGCGACTTGCCGAACCATCATGGTTTCGACAGGTCACTTGCACTCGATGCCTCCGGCGCCGACAACTGGGCGGCCAAGGCCTATATGCCCTACTACAAGGATGCGCCTTGGTTCGAAGACGGCCTTCCCGCAAAGCTGCCGGATGATTTCTATTCCTCCGAGCTGCTCGTCGATCGTCTGATCCAGTACATCGACGAGGGAGATCGCAACGCACCCTACTTCGGATATCTCGCCTTCCAGGCCGTGCACATTCCAGTCCAGGCGCCGAAGGAATTCTCCGACCGCTACGCCGGCAAGTTCGATGCGGGGTGGGAAGTGACCCGTCGCGCACGCTGGGACCGCGCCGTTGCTTCAGGGATCGTTCCCGCAGGCGCACCTTACGCCTCCATGCCGGCCGACGCGCGCGCATGGTCATCGCTCGGCCCGGACGATCAGGCCAAATACGCCCGCGCGATGGAGGTCTATTCCGGCATGATCGAGGCGATGGATCACCACGTCGGACGGCTGATCGATCACATCGCGTCGCGTGGCGAATTGGACAACACCGTCTTCGTCATAACGTCTGACAACGGGCCCGAGCCCAGCGATCCCGTGCATGAGCCCTGGATGGATATCTGGATGGCGCTCAATGGCTATAACTGGAATCTTGAAGGCATGGGCGACCGCGGCAGCCTGGGTTTCATTGGCCCTGAATGGGCGTCGGCAATATCGTCACCCGGATCGTTCTACAAATTCTACGCCTCCGATGGCGGCCTGCGCGTGCCAATGATTATTGCTGGACCCGGCGTTCCAGCGGCCCAACGACATGCAGGGCTGACGTTTGTCACAGACATAACCCCAACCTTGCTCGGCCTGGCTGGCGCGGGCGCAGCCACGCCCGATGGCTCCCGCCCCATCACAGGCCGAAGCCTTCTGCCCTTGCTCGTTGGAGCGACTGACCGCGCTTATGGCCCTACTGACACCATTGGCGTCGAGGTCTCTGGAAACTCGGCCCTGTTCCGCGACAACTGGAAGATCGTCCGTAACATGCCGCCAATAGGTGACGGCAGATGGCGACTATACGACCACGCCAACGACCCCGCCGAGGTGAACGACCTCTCCGCGGCGATGCCAGACATCTTCAAGGCGATGCTAGCCGAGTATGACGCCTACGCAACGCGTTCCGGCGTCTTGCCTCTTCCGGATGGCTATCAGGTCGAGCGTCAGGTGCGCCGCAACGCTATCGCGCGGCAACTCTCATTTCATGCCGGCGCGCTGATCGCGGCCGGCGTAGTCTTCATTGCCGCGGTTGGCCTGCCGATCTTCTGGCTTCTGCGCCGCCGCAAGCGGAAGCGCGCAGCAAGCGTATGACAACCGGCGCGCGGTACACACTCCATGGCCTCAAGCTTTCCTACTTTACCGGGAAGCTTGAGGCCTACTTCCGCGCCAAGGGCATTCCGTTCGACTACGTCGAGATGGACCTCGCCGATTTTCGCCGCTGCGCCCGCGCCACTGGTATCGCCCAGATGCCACAGGTCGAAACACCCAGCGGCGGCTGGATGACCGACACAACGGACATCATCGCACACTTCGAATCGAGGACAGCAGAACCTCGCCTAAAGCCCATACAGCCGGCTGCCGCCTTCATCAGTCTTCTGCTGGAAGACCTGTTTGACGAATGGCTCTGGCGTCCTGCGCTCTACTATCGCTGGGCCTTCCCCGAAGACGCCCGGCTGATGAGCTCGCAACTCGCGCGCACAATGCTCCGCGATGCGCCGGGGCCATTTTTCCTCCGCCGGCAAGTCATCCTAGGGAGACAACGGCGTGTCTTCCTGAAGAAGGACGGCGTCACCAGAACAACGGCGCCGCAGATCGAAGATCTGTATCTGCGTACACTTGCCCTGCTCGAGCCGATCTTTGCCGCCCGCCCCTATCTGTTTGGCGCCCGCCCATGCGAGGCAGACTTCGGTCTCTTCGGACCATTCTTCCGGCACTTCTCTTCGGACCCTACACCCGCAGCCATTCTTCGCGAACGCGCGCCTCATACGCTTGCCTGGATCTCCCGGCTCTGGGCTGCCACTCCCGCACAGCTGGCCGCTTCGCCTGTCGTGACCGAGGCGCCGGCAGACCTTGATCCTCTCCTCGCGATGGCATGCAACGAGCACCTGCCCTATCTCGCCGCCAACAGCGAGGCGGTACGCGCGGGGAAGAACGAAGTCCGCTGGACCAATCTCGGTGTGACCTGGCGGACCCCGACCTCGCCCTATCGAGCCCGGTGTCTGGCCAGCCTGCAAGCGGGATATCAGGCCCTTGATGCCGCGACGCGTCGTTCGACCGATGCACGCCTGACGCCCGGCGGGCTCAGCTTGCTGTCGAGGCCAGTTGCGGCACCCTCCATGTCCATGACGCCAACGGTCAAACCGCGCGACCGCAACTGGCGCTGAGCACGGCGATAGGGCACATTTCTGGCGCACCCACACGCTAAAATCCGGGAGAGGATACGATGACGGATCTGGTGACAATCTCCGACCGGGGTCATGTGCGCACGGTGACGCTCAACCGGCCGCATCTCAAGAACGCACTGTCTGATGAGCTTGCCTGGTCCGTCATCAACGCAGTCGACGACGCGGCCCGGGACGACGATGTCTGGATTGTCGCCATCACCGGAACCGGGGACGCGTTCTGCGCTGGCCTCGATCTCACAATGAAGGAGCGCACCTCGCCGCTCAGCCCACAGAACGCGCAGCTTGATGATCTGGGCTGGGTTGGACATTTCCTGCTGGCGATCCGCAAGCGCTGCGACAAGCCGGTTATTGGCGGCGTCAATGGCGTCGCGGTCGGGGCAGGACTTGGCCTCGCAATGGCGTGCGATGTTCGCCTGGTCGCGAAGCGTGCGCGCCTAATGGCCGGATACACGCGGATTGGCGGCTCGCCCGATGGTGGCCTTACCATCACCTTGCCCCAGGCCATGGGTTATGAGCGCGCCATGCGCTTCATGATGGAGAACCGCACCGTGACCGGAGAAGAAGCCGTGGCCATCGGCATGGCTGGCGAGGTCGTTGACGATGCGAAGTTCGGAGAACGGCTGGCAGAGTACTGCGACGAATTGTGCCGCTGGTCTCCCATCACGCTGCGACTGCTCAAGCGAGGCATGGTCAAGTCGATGGAGTCCAGCGACATGGAGCAACAACTCCGGTTCGAGCTGGCCAATATCCGCCGCGCCTTTGCCAGCGAGGATGCCAAGGAAGCGAGGCAGGCCTTCCTCGAGAAGCGCCAACCCGTCTTCAAGGGAAAGTAGACGCTCAGCTACGCTCCGTTCCGGTTGACGGACCTGTCTTTTGGCACTCTAACTGCCATTTGAATGCCCGGGACGATAAGTGCCCGCGCTAGCGCTTGGGAGGTAGCCGCATGAGCCAGTCAGCAAGGCCGCTTGAGCTGATGGGAGCGCCCGGCTCGCCGTATACGCGCAAGATGCTGGCCCTGCTTCGCTACCGCCGCATTCCCCACGCCATTATCTGGGCCAGCCATCGCAATCCCCCTGCTGGATATCCCGAACCGGCCATAAAGCTGCTGCCGACATTCTATTTCCCCAAGGCAGGCGGCGAGCTTGAAGCCGTGGTCGACTCGACGCCGATCATACGCCGTCTCGAGAAGCAGCACGCTGATCGCACAGTCCTGCCGTCCGATCCCGTGCTCGCCTTCCTCAATTTCCTGATCGAGGATTACGCCGACGAGTGGCTGACCAAGTGCATGTTTCACTTTCGCTGGGCCCACAAGGCGGATGCGGACAATGCCGGTCCTTTGCTGATCTTCTGGAACCAGCCCACCATTTCCGATGATGAGGCCGGCGCGGCATCCGACTTCATATCGAAGAGACAGATTGATCGCCTGTATGTGGTCGGCTCGAACCCAACGACCGCCGAGACAATCGAAAGCAGCTACGCCCGCCTTATTGTCGCGCTTGATGCACTGATCCAGCGCCACGGCTATGTTCTCGGCGCGCGGCCGTCTTCGGCTGATTTCGCGCTGTATGGACAACTGACACAGCTGGCCATCGTCGAGCCGACCTCTGCCGCCATCACGACGGCGACGTCCCACCGTGTGCGCGGCTGGCTGGACCGCGTGGAGGACCTGTCCGGCCTTGCTCCCACTGATGCTGAGTGGGTTTCGCGTGACGCGCTTCGCGCCAGCATCCGGCCGCTGCTGACCGAGATCGGGCGGGTCTATGCACCGTTCCTGCTCGCCAACGCAAAGGCGGTAATGGGCGGAGCGTCGAGCTTTGACACCACCATTGATGGGCGTCCCTGGACACAGCCGACCTTTCCCTACCAGGCCAAATGCCTGAAGTGGATCCGCGATGAATTCAGCGCAGTAGGGGCAAGTGATCGGACGGAAATCGCGGCCCTCCTTGCTGGCACGGGATGTGACGCTCTGCTCGCCGGCCTCTGAAGCGGGAAACGCCTATGCTCAAGAAGATCCTGATCGGCCTTCTCGTCGTCGTCCTCGTGGGAGGCGGCGTAGCCTGGCTCAACCGCAAGGCTATCGTCCTGTTCGTCGTGGGCAGCTCCGGCAAGAAGGAGGTCGGCCCCAACATTCCCGTGCCGTGGAAGGATGGGGCGTCGGAGGCTGCTGTCGCGCCCGGCGAGCGAAAGCCGAACATCATCTTTATTCTGGCCGACGATCTCGGCTTCAATGACATTTCGACTTTTGGTGGGGGCGTCGCTGGCGGACGCGTGCCAACGCCTAACATCGATCGCCTCGCCGCACGTGGCGCGGTCTTCACGCAGGCATATGCGGGTACGGCGACCTGCGCGCCCTCGCGCGCAATGATCATGACCGGCCGCTATCCCACGCGCACTGGCTTCGAGTTCACGCCCACGCCCGATGGCATGGGCGGCATCATCTCCATGCTTGATGACCCGAGCGCAACCGGCCTGCCGGCGGTCGTCTACAACAAGGAACAGGCCGAAGAGGCGCCCACGTACACACTACAGGGCTTGCCGGGTTCGGAAGTCACTGTGGCCGAAGTATTGCGAGACGCGGGCTATCACACCGTGCACATCGGCAAATGGCATACCGGCACAGGCCCGGAGTTCGGACCGAATGCGCAGGGCTTTGATGAAGCGCTTCTGATGGCGTCTGGCCTTCACCTGCCAGAGAACGACCCCAACGTAGTCAATGCAAAAGTCCCGTTCGATCCGATCGACGCCTTCCTATGGGCGCGGATGCAGTATGCCGCCTCCTACAATGGGGGGCCATGGTTCGAACCCGGCGGCTACCTTGCCGACTATTGGACCGACGAAGCCATCAACGTGATCAGGAAGAACAGGAACCAGCCCTTCTTTCTAAAACTTGCGCACTGGGGTGTTCACACACCGCTACAGGCGACGAAAGCGGATTACGAAGCCGTCGGCGACATCCAGCCTGAGCGTTTGCGTGTCTATGCAGCCATGGTTCGCTCGATCGACCGCAGCGTCGGCCGCTTACTCGATACGCTGGAGGCGGAGGGGCTCGCCGACAACACGATCATTGTCTTCACCAGCGACAATGGCGGGGCGGGATACATCGGGCTGCCCGAGATCAACCAGCCTTATCGCGGCTGGAAAATGACGCTGTTCGAAGGCGGCATCCATGTTCCCATGTTCGTCAGCTGGCCCGGCCACATTGCGCCGAACTCGCAGGTCGCCTCACCCGTCGCGCACATCGACCTGATGCCAACATTCGCCGCTGCCGGCGGCGGGACCATTCCTGCAGGCGTGGAGATCGACGGAGTTGACCTACTGCCTTTCGCCACGGGGGCAGCTGCGCCGGAGGCGAGGCCCCATGACGTGATCTTCTGGCAGAGCGCTTACTACAAGGCCGTGCGCCAGGGAGACTGGAAGCTGCAGGTGTCCGACAAGCCGGCGAAGACCTGGCTGTTCAATCTTGCGACGGATCCAACCGAAAAGAACAATCTCGCCGACCAGAATCCAGGCAAGGTCGCGGAACTCAAAAAGCTTCTCGCGGATCATCAGGCCACCGCACGTCCCCCACTCTATCCGCACACGACGGAGGGCCCGATCGCCATCGACAAGTCTGCGGCCGACAAGGCGACGGCGGAAGATGAGTACGTGTTCTGGCCGAACTGACCTCGCTCGGACACGCGATCAAGTTTGAGGCGCGTGTTGCGCCGCGATCTACTGCGCGATGTCGCGCACGATGCGGAAGCCTATGTGATTGGAAGAGAAGTCGATATCCTGCCCTTGTCGGGCGGCGCCACGGTAGCGCTTGCAGAAGTTTTCGGCGCACAGGAATGACCCGCCCTTGATCATGTTCTGCCGCGGTCCGTAAGAGGTCGCTGTCCACTCCCAGACATTGCCGATCATGTCGTAGAGCCCAACACTGCTGGCCGGAAAACACCCAGCGGGGGCAGCCTCCGTGAAGCCATCGACGCCTTCGTTCATGACAGGGAAGATGCCCTGCCAAGTGTTGGCCACCGGGTGACCCGCCGGGTCGTAAGCGCCCGAAATGGCGTCAGCTGGATCAGCCATGCCAAGCATGGCGGCGTATTCCCATTCTTCCTCAGTCGGCAGCCGGCCGCCGGCCCACGCCGCATAGGCTTCTGCATCGCGCAGAGAAACGTGCACCACAGGCTGGTCCAACCTGCCCGCGATGTCACTCCCGGGGCCGGAGGGAGTCTTCCACGTCGCGCCGCGCATCAGCATCCAGCCGCCTGGAACGTCCCGATCGCCCGTCTGCCTGAACAGGCCTGAGCCGCCGCCGGGGTCGCTGGAAGCCGAGGTCCGTTCCGCATCCGTGACGTAACCGGTCTCCGTGACGAACCGCTCGAACTGGCGATTCGTAACCTCGTGAATCTGGATCCCGAAGGTCGCCACATGAACGGTTCGTTGCGGCCCCTCCTCGGGATAGATGCCGTTTGCGCCCATCTCGAAACCGCCTTCAGGCATGGTCACAAACTGACCGAACTGCCCGGGGGCAAGGCCGCACTTTGGAGCCTCAACGGCTTGCGATTGCGGGAGAGGCGCGCTCCCGGAGGCTGTTTCGCCAGAACACGCCGCCAGGCACGCGCCAACCGCCAACAGGATCACGCGTTTCATTTGCCAGCCACGAGCCGCTCGACTGTGAAACGCACCACCTTGAGTGAATCAGCAACCGAAAGGCGCTGATCCTGACGAAGCCTGCGCCATGCTTGGAATCCCGTCGCCATCTCGATCGCAGCAAAGAGCACCGGATCGTTCATGATCTTTGCCGGCAAGACGCGTTTGAGACCCTGCCGCTCCATGCGGAGAAAGCGGTTGTAGTCATCCATGAGGAAGTGCGAGCGGAAGCGCTGCAGGCTGCCCGCGATCTTGAGCGGCATGACACGCTCATAGATATGCGCCCGCCGTTCAAGAAGCTCATCCATCTGGATGCGCCAGGTCTTGCCTTCGAATGGCTTCTCGACGAGCGGCAGGATTTCCGCCTCGACGATGGCGCTGATTTCCCGGTTGAGTGTGTCCATCTCCTCGAAATGGCGAAACACTGTGCGCAGGCCGACATTGGCCTTCTCCGCCACGCGCGCAGCGGCCGGCTGCATTTCGCCCGCGCGGATCAACTCGATCATCGCGCGCACAATCTGCTCGCGGCTGCGGCTGGACCGCTGGCGACGGCCGTCAGCCTCGTCTTCAATGGGAGCCGTCACCCGTGAGGCGCTGGCCTTGGTCTGCATGCGATCAGTCAACCAAAAATCCCTGCAATGGCGCGATCCACAGCTAGCATGAAACCCGTCTGCGCGAAGCTGCATTTCCAGCACGTCCAGTCCCGGTCTGCTAGCGGATGACAGACTGTTTGATCGCTGCCCCTCCCGCCGGCAGCGAGATCAGAAGCCCGTCCTCGGCGACGCGGATCGGCCCCTTGTAGTTGGCCGGGGCGTCACCCAGGAAGGCCGCGTCCAGCAGCGAGGACGGCAGAGGCGGCACGATGTGGTAGAGCACCAGCGCCTTTGCGTTCGCCGCCGTCGCTGCCCGCGCGGCGTCTTCCGGCGAGGCGTGATAGTCGAGAATGTCACCCATGACCTTCGCGATATTGGGCTGCCCCTTTGCCGCAGCTGCATCACGCATCTGCGCAACCATCACGGGCTGCAATGCCTCGTGCAGCAACACGTCGGTGTCCTTCGCAGCGGCCACGAGTTCAGCTGAATAAGTGGTATCGCCGCTGATCACGACGCTTCGGCCCTTATAGTCGATGCGGAAGCCGAAGGCAGGTTCAACCGGTGCATGATCGACCCCGATCACCGTGATCTTCACACCGTCCTGGTCATGGATGACCGCCGCCTTGCCCGGCCCCACTGGCGCAGGAATGATTTCAGCCACACCCCCAAAACCCGCTGGATTGGCGACGTCTGCGCCGTGGTGCGCCGTCCGGTAGGTGCTGTCGATGCGATAGGCGGCGTTGAAACCCGCCACAACGTCTTCCACGCCCTGAGGGCCCGCGATGGGCAGAGGCTGGCCGCGTGATCCGCCCACCCACGCCTGCAGCATCAACTCGCCCAGTGAATCGATGTGATCCGAATGTAGGTGTGTGAGATAGACTTTTTCGATCCGCCCTACCGGAAAGCCCATGCGCGCCAGCCGCCTTGGACCACCCGAGCCCGCATCGACCACGATCACGTGCTTGCCTGCCACCACGCCGAGGCATGGACCCGCGCGCAGCGCATCTGGCATCGGCGAGCCTGAGCCGCAAACGAACACATGCAATCCATCCGGCAGTTCGGCTGCGCGGTCGCGGCCGACATTCTCGTCGACAGCCTGACGGAACATCGCCTCGCCAATCTGCCGCTGAAAGAGGAATACGCACGCCGCCGCAACAGCAACCAGGCCGACAACTCCAAGTACGAGTAAGCGCAGTCGCATACCTCAGGCCTTCATGGTGTTGGCCAGCGCCGTCAGCCATTCCGGCAGGAAATCCACCTGCGTCAGTTTAGTCTCGATGTTCAGCTGGCCCTTGAGCCCCGCGGTGCGATGGACGGACGCCTCACGCCATTCAGGGGAGAAGGACATTCGAACCATATCCGCGCGTTCAGGATAGGCCGCGATGGCGATCTCGTCCCACAACTCCTCGACACGCCCGAGGGAAAGGAAAGTAACGTCCGCCGCAAACACGGCGCGTCCACCAAACTTCGGAAGGATCTCCGTTACGGCCCGGCCATAGATCTGGTAGGCTTCGCGGCCTGTCAGCGTCGTTGCCCGCCCGTCTTCATACTCTGCCTTGTCCTTGAACTTCAGCAGATTGACCATGAAGATCGGTCCATCCGGTCCCTTTTCACGCAGCGCCTCGATCTGGGCAGGATCGCTCGGATAGACGTCGTTGATTACATGCATCACTTTGCTCCCTCATTGACTCACGCGCGGGTGGCGCGGATTGCATCCTCGATTACCCAGAGGCGATCCTGCCCCCAGGCCGAAACATCGTTGAAGCGGAAGCCTGGAACGCCCCATAACCCGAGTGATGTCAGCTCAACCCGATTGGCTTCGGCCTGCGCGCGCCATGCATCGTCGCCAATCAGCGACCGGGCCGACTGCCAGCTCAGTCCTGTGGCCTCCACAATGCGGCGCATGCCGCCATCGCTTCCCGCATCAATCCCCTGGGACCACACGCCCCTCATGAAAGCGAGGCAGTACTCGTAGCCACGCCCCTGCTCGATAGCCCACGGCAGCAGCGAGTATCCGCGCTCGACCGGACGGCCGACAGGGTCCGCCACACGACCAAACGGGACACCAGCACGTCGCGCCTCACGCGCAGCATCCAGTATGATGTAGTTGCGCTTGGCAGCCGGCACCGGCAGTCCACGCATCACCATGGGCAGCACGAACCGCAGCTTCAACTCCAGCCCATAAGCATCAGCGAGCGCCCTGACCCGCTCGGCGGCGATATAGGTGTAGGGACTACGAAACGACAGATAGTAGTGAATCTCGCCGGGGCCGATCGGCGCGGCGTCAGTGCGTGGCGAAAGCGGCTGAGCGTAGATCAAATCTAGCGGACCCGGAGCGTGCCGCGCTCCAAGCGCGGTCAGTCTTTCCTCCAGGAAATGCAGCCGATCGATGCCCCAATACCATTCGCCGCCATAGTGCAGCATGCCACCCAGATAGTGCCCGAGCTTGTGGCGCAAGGCATCACCCTCACGCCTCGCCGCGGTGGCGTCATCACGGCCGTCCGGCATCGTCGCGCCTGTCCAGAGCGCTTCACTCACGCGAGCGAGCCCCTCTGCAGGATATGCACCCTTGAGGCAAGCCGCCGCCGCAGATTCCGCCAGCGCAATACGCGAAGCATCCAGCGTGATTGCTCCGCGGACAAAACTCAAACCTGCCTTCTGCGCCAACAGTTCCGCGTCGATGCGTGACCATGCCTCAAGACTGGCGCGTTCAGGCGCTGCCCAGTCCTCTGGCGCGGAAACGAGATGGCATCGCAGGTCGATCTCGTAGCGCGCCGCCAGAAGTGGCAGCGCCTGAGCCACTAGCCAGGAATACGGATCATCCACCTGGTGGAAGTAATCAATGCGATGAGGCGCGCCAGAAGCGCGTCGCCGCCTCTCTTCACGCGCGCGCCGTGAGTGCAGGCGCGCCTCGCCTGTGATAACTTCGGCTGCGCGGGACACGAGGACGGTACGAAGCGACATGATCAGTGCTGCACGGCGCGTTGTTCGCGTAGTGACATGGCGAGAAACACCAGCGCGAGAACCGTCGCCACGGGGCTGCCGAAATGCTCGGGCGGGTGATGCCCGCTTCCGGCGCCTTTGAGCAGCCAGGCGTCAACCGACATCAATCCACGCGCCGCCGCAACAACCAGCAAGCCAAGAGGCACAAGGGTGCGGTAGCGAAGACCGACAAGGAAAAGCAGCGCTCCTAGCGGAATCTGCAGCGCCCCCATCCAGGCGAACACACGGACAATTGTCTCGGCATCGCCCGAGAGATCGAGACCCGCTATGACGCCCGCTCCCCCGTCCGGGAGAAAGTAGTGAATGCACCCCGGGACGAATTCGAGCGCGCCGGCGAGCATCAGGAACCAGGCCGATACAATGGCTCCGCGATACTGAGCGTTCGTGCTGGGAGGAAGCAGCGCCATCGTCACATCCTCCTCATAGACAGCGAGTCGCCAACCAGCTTACCGTGAACGTCTTCACACTCGGACTGCGCGCCCCGCTAGCCCAACGCGCCCCGTGGATGACGTTTTGAGGCTTTCACAAGCGACGACTTATATTGGCACACGTACTGCCATTTCATTGAGCCGTCAATCTTCGAGAGCCTCTCGATCGCACCGCGAGCGAGAGACAGAACCGCATCAGGGATGCGGCATCTCACCAGCGAACACCAATGCGAATGTCGACTGTCGCATCTCAGCGCTCACCGCTACTTTCCAAATTCTGCGAGGCCCCGGAGACTCGCCCGCGCAAGCGGGCCGCAATCGCGCCTCAGGAAGGAATCTCTGTCCCAAAACCACTGACAGCTGGGCTCAAATCAGAGTCTCAACGGCCAGAGGGCCGGAGACTATTTGTCCCCGGCTGTGTGGACACCGAACGCGCCGCGCGAAGACAGCCGGGGCCAGGCCGCCGGGTGACGGGTGCGGCCTCGCCGCTTTGTCGTCCGTGCCCGCGGATTCGATGATGCGGCGCTCGTCGGCGAGTCGACCCGGCTGTCGCTACGTAAAGGAAGAGCAGTGGCTTCCCCAGACGCCAGCGCGCGTTATGGCCGTCTATAGTTCCCCATCCGAGCGAACTACTGTGATGCAAAAATGCTGCATCTAACCTGAGTTCCAGTAACTGCCATTACGCGCCCAATTGACCGCATATCTGCGTCATGACGGAACTGTGAAACCTCTTTCCACTGCGAGGTGGGGTCAGTTTCAAGATCTTCGCAGGGAGAGACAAGAGGCAATTTCCTTTACGGAGTTCACCGTGACTCGCCCGAAACTGAAGCACGCGCTTCTTAGCACGACGTTGCTCGGCCTACTTGTATCGCCAGTCCTTCTCGCCGCTCCCGCACTAGCCCAGACCGCGCAAGCGGAAGATGACGACGTCGTTGTCGTCACGGGTACGCGCATCGCCCGCGAAGGCTTGGTATCCTCCAGCCCGATCACGACAATCAACGCGGAAGAACTCGCCCTTACTCAACCCGTGGACGTTGAAACTGTCCTTCGCTCGATGCCGCAATTCTCGCCCGGCAACGGCGGACAGGTGAACAACGGCTCGTCGGGCACCTCTACGCTTGACCTCCGCGGCCTCACGACCCCGCGCACACTCCCGCTCATCGACGGCAAACGCATGGTCGGTTTCGACCCGAACGGCCTGTTCGATGTGACGGCTGTTCCGCTTTCGCTGCTTGAACGGGTAGATGTGGTCACAGGCGGCGCCTCGGCCGTGTACGGTTCGGACGCCGTCGCCGGCGTTGTGAACTTCATTCTCAACGACGAATTCAAGGGGGCCCAGCTCGACACGACCTACTCCATCACTGATCACGGCGATGGCGAGACGGTGAATGTTCAGGGCACGATCGGCGCCGGGTTTGACGATGGCCGCGGCAACGTGGTCCTCTCCGTCGGCTACGCCAACAAGGAAGCGGTATACCAGACGCGCGCTCCGGGCTCTTCCACACCGGGCGCTTCGTCGACCACGAACCCGTCCGCGATTGACTCGGCCACAGGCGGCCGGACGCAGTTCAGCCCGACGGGTCAACTTGTGCCCTTCTACCAGGGCTTCAACTTCAACCCGCAGAACCTGTACCAGACGCCGCAGACGCGCTGGCAGGCGCTCGCGCTCGCCAAGTACGATATCAACGAGTACGTCGAAGCCTATTCGCGCTTCATCTACTCGGCTTCAACTTCGGCGCCACAGCTCGCCTCCTCCGGCACGTTCGGCTTCTCGTTTGAAGTGCCCCTGACCAACCCCTTCCTTACATCGCAGGCCTCCGCATACCTCGCAGCCAACAACCCCGTGGCCGCCTGTTCGGTCGCCTCGCTTGGCAACTGCGTGGATGTCGGCATCCGCTGGCGCGCCGTGCCGGTTGGTCCGCGGCAGTACGTGTTCCAGTACGACACCATCCAGAGCCTGGTTGGCTTCCGTGGCGATTTCATGGGCTGGAACTGGGACATCGCGGGCGCGCATGGCGAAACCAGCCTGCAACGTCAGCAGAACAACGACATCGACGCCGGCAAGTTCCAGCAAGCGCTTTTCGCGACCAGCACAACTGCCTGCTCTGATCCGTCGAACCTCTGCTCGCCGATCAACATCTTCAACCCGGCGGTGCCGGTCACGGCCGCCGCAGCGCAGTTCGTTTCGCTGAACCTCCAGGTGCAGTCGCTCACGACCCAAGACTACGTCACGGCAACCGTGAACCGTGATCTCGACGGTGTCGTGTCGCCGTTTGCCAAGAGCCCGGTTGCCGTGTCGTTCGGCGCCGAATACCGCGATGAGTCGTCCGACTACCGTCCGGACGCTGCCTCGCAGTCGGGCGTTTCGCCCGGCTTCGGCCAGACGCTGCCCACCAAGGGTCGCTACGACGTGATGGAATACTTCGGCGAGGCGATCATCCCCGTCGTCGAAGACATGGCCTTTGCCAAGGCCATCAACGTCGAGCTCGGCTACCGCACGTCCGACTACTCTTCGTCGGGATCGGTCGAGAGCTACAAGTTCGGCGCTGACTGGGCCCTGACCGACAGCGTCCGCTTCCGCGGCATGTTCCAGCGCGCAGTGCGTGCTGCGAATATCGGCGAGCTGTACAACCCAGTGACCCCCGGCACCGGTGACCTGCTGGTCGATCCGTGCGCCAATGGAACACCGGGTACCCCGCTTACGGGTTCGCTGCGTGCACTCTGCATCGCAACCGGCGTTCCCACGGGCACGATCAACGCAGGAACCCTGGCCCAGCCCACCTCGGGACAGGTGAACTCGTTCTTCGGCGGCAACCCGAACCTGACGCCGGAAGAAGCCGACACGGTCACCTTCGGCGTCGTGTGGCAGCCGGAGTACTTCCCGGGCCTCGCCGCAACGCTTGACTACTACGACATCCAGGTGGCGAACGCGATTTCGATCCGTCCGAACTTCGACGTCATCGACGGCTGCTACAACATCGCTCGTAACCCGACGATGACGGCCTCCGACGTCGACTGCCAGCTGATCAGGCGTAACACCACGGTCGGCAACATCGAAGGCGACCTGATCTACGGCATCAGCCAGGTCGTCGAGAACATCGGCGAAGTCCACGCGGAAGGCATCGACTACTCCGTCCGCTACGACTTCGATCTCGGAAACTGGGGTGGCCTGGAACTGGCGCTGGACGGCACGCACGTGCTCGATTCAAGCTACGTTCCGGCGCCGGGCGGCGCGACTGTCGACTGCGTTGGCCGTTACGGCAAACAATGCGGCCTGCCTTCGACCGTCTCCGGCTCGACCGGCGGCCCGACCCCCGAGGACCACTTCGTGCAGCGCACAACGTGGACCTACGGAGACTTCGACGCCTCGATCATGTGGCGTTACCTCTCGGGTTCGGAAGTCGACCCGACGCAAGCCGCCACCACGACTGGCGTCTCGGCCTCGATCCCGGACTACAACTACATCGATCTCGCCGGTTCGTGGGACATCACCGACTGGGCGAAGCTGCGCCTCTCCATCACCAACGTGACCGATGAAGAAGCTCCGTTCGTTGAGACCGAGACCGGTTCGACAACCTACAACTCGGGCAACACCTATCCCTCGACCTACGATGTCCTGGGTCGCGTGATCTCGATCGGCGTGACGACAAAGTTCTAGCCGTCGCCATAACCGAAGGTAACTTAGCGGCGGTCCTCTCCCCTCGAGGACCGCCGCAACTTTTTGGGGTAAGCTGATACGGATGGTTGATTTATCAATATTGATCGGACAGGCCGAAGCTGCCGTGAATACCGGCCAGTGGGCGCTTGGCGAAAAGTTGTGGCAGGAGGTGCGCCGCCGCGACCCCACCAACGCCAAGGCTATATTCAGCCTCGGCATACATGCCATGCAGCGCCGCGCCTTTCGCGACGCCTGCACCCTGATAGAAGAGGCGCAAAGACTCTCACCCCAAGACCCCTTCATCCTGCTCACTCTATCCAAGGCCCGCCGCGAAGCTGGCGACACTGACGGTGAAGGTGCCGCCCTCGAACATGCGCTTGCGCTCGACCCGTACTTCCTTCCTGCGCTACTTGCGAAAGCGCAGCGGCTCGAACGGATCGGCCACAACGCTACGGCGGCGCTGTTTTTCCGAAACGCCGTCAAAGTGGCTGGGCCAGAATCTGCGTGGCCCGCGGTTCTTCGCGGCCAGCTTCTAAACGCGCGGAGCGTGTCTCAAGACTTTGCGCGAGTAACTCATGCGCACCTGACAGACGCCATATCTCCGCTCCTGCCGTCGCTGGCTCGCGACCAGGCAGAGCGCTGGCGCGAGGCCGCGTCAATAATGGCGGGAATGACGGAGCCATATCGCCAGCACGCCAACCAGCTCTACGTTCCGCGCCTCCCTGCGATCCCATTCTACCCTCGTGAACTTTTTCCTTGGGCAAGAGAACTGGAGGCCAAGAGCTCGCTTATCCGCGAAGAGCTGCGCGCGGCGCTGGCCGAAGAGAAGAAGGATTTTGAACCCTATATCGCGTTGCGGCCCGGACAGCCGGTGGACCAATGGCGCGATCTCAACAACTCCGCTCGCTGGAGCCATTACGGTCTGTGGCGAAACGGGCAGCCGGACGAAGCCCATCTCAGCCGTTGCCCCACCACACGCAAGGCGCTGGAATCCGTCGATATGGCTTCGATCGCCGGCCTCTGTCCTAACGCGATGTTCTCGGCGCTGGCTCCACATACCGAAATACCGCCGCATACGGGGGAAACAAATGCTCGCCTTGTTGTCCACCTGCCGCTCATCGTGCCCGAAAAATGCACCTATCGGGTCGGGTTTGAGCACCGCACATGGAAGGAAGGCGAGCTGCTGATCTTCGATGACACTATTGAACACACAGCCAGAAACGACAGCGATGAGCTGCGCGTTGTTCTCATTTTCGACGTCTGGAATCCGCTTCTGGCGCCGGAGGAGCGTGAGCTCGTCCGAGCGTTGGCCGCCGCAAGCAGGTCAGGACTGTCGGGATAACTTCCACCGCTGATGCCGGTATCTGGCAGGACGTCCACTCCCGAAGTTCACACGAGATCCGGCCTGAGCGGCGCTTTCGGATTGGAACAGCAGCGGCCCGATCGCGCATGACTGATGTGCTGCTTGACCAGATTGCAACCGCCGTACGCGGCTTTGCCGAATGACCGAAATGCACTTGGAAATGCACAGGCGAGTTCGCCCCTGTGTCCGACCGCTATTCGCCAAAGGCAGCCGGTGAAAGCTGTTGCCGGTAACCAGGTCAGCGATCGCTACACTTCGTAGTTACCTCGTCGTCCATTGTGGCGTCGCAGACCCAAGCTCACACGCTGGCGATCGCCAGGTCATTGCGATATCGCCGACCTGCAACGGTGACCTTAGCCGTCGGGCGTATCCCCACGGGGTTCGTTCCAGATCCTCAACCCAATCCTTGTCTTCGAAAGTCGGACTCCTCGTGTCAGTGTCTTCCTGCGGATGCGCCGCCAGAAGCTCTGCGGTCCTCGCCAAGGACAATCTTGCATCCGCGACAGGCTCATCGCGCTCGCAAGCCAGTAGGGCCCGCAGCACCGCGGCGGCCATGAGGTAGCCCGTCGCGTGATCTAGCGCCTGCACTGGCAATGGCGTCGGCTTGGTCGCGGCGGCCCATGTCATACCAGCCTCGGCGATTCCGCTGCTCATCTGGACGAGACTGTCAAATCCCCGGCGCCCTGCCCACGGTCCAGACCAGCCATACGCGTCGAGGCAAACCTCGATCACATTGGGTGCGATGCTGCGACGCCGTTCTCTGCCGATGTTCAGGCCTTCCAGTGCGCCAGGCCGATATCCGTGCACCAGGACATCCGCTTCGCTAAGTAGCGTCTCAAAGATTTGTCGTGATCCGCTGTCGCGCAAATCAAGCGTCGCACACTTCTTGCCGAGTGTAATATCGGGAACAACATTGGGCTCGTCCCAACCCGGAGGATCAAGCCTCAGCACGGTTGCGCCAAACGCGGCCAGAGTTCGCGTTGCTACGGGACCAGCGAGTACGCGCGTCAGGTCCAGGACACGCATGCCTTCAAGCGGCGCTTCGGAGGTAGCCGGCCGCCGCGTTCGTTGAATGCGACGCTCATCCGTCCAGGCAACAAGTGGTTCGCTGCAGATCGCCATGCCCTGCGGGTGCGCTTTCCACTCTGCGCGACTTCGCATTGCAGCGGCTACACCGCCCGCCTCCACGATTGCCGTTTCAAGATCGTCCCCGGTCCAACGGGCAACCGCTGCAGTAACTGCATCGCGTTCAGGCCGGACACCCAGCGCTTTGCAGGCCGCTGCTCTGTGATGTGGCAGGTTCGTGTGCAGTTTGATCCAGCCATCCTTGGTGCGATAGTCGCCCGCAATCGCGTCCCAAACTGGCGGCAAGCTCCAGTCGACCGGGTCAATCGATCGCGCAAACCAGAGCGACGCGAGGCGTTGGTCAACGACCACAGAAGGTGAGGCTTGTTTGGCGCTTCGCGCTGCGATCAACTCCGCGATCGCACAGCCGACGGCGCCGATAGAATGCACTGCAAGGTCTGACACACGATACCGCGACGCCCATCGGTCGGTTCCATTGGTCTCAAATTCGGAGCCCAGTCGAAGAGACGACTGAATTGCGTGCATTCAACAACTCCTTTCGCATACAGCGTGTCTCATACCGAACCTCACGCCGGCGAGAAATTGAGAAGCAGCTACCTATTGGCGGGCGACCGGCAAGCTTGGGCCATCTCGCGCCGGTCGCTCGGCGGTTCAATAATGACCGCGGCTCGCCAATGACGGGCGTTCGGTGATAGGCGGACAGCAGAATGCTAGCCTAGATGTATGTCGCACGAAGGTGCATGCTCACGCACCGTGAGGCTGGCCTCGGGAATTCTCCGCGGCCTCTCTCGCCAAAGCAAACAAAAGAGCGGTGACGAGGACGTCAGGGCGATGATGCCGAGACCTATTGCCCGGTAGGCGAGGGCGGAGCTTTAGGATTGAAACTCTCCGCCGCCGCTGCTGTTTTCGGAAGGTACTTGTGGATTGCGTCCACCGTCTGCGTTGGAAACGCCAGGATTAGAAAAGCTGAGGCGATAACACCTATCGCTACGCCAATTGCGATCTTCAACATTTGGTCCCCGCAGGCAGAAAAATTCCAGACCCGATCTGTGAACGAAGTGGCTGATGACGGCAAGACCAGCGTCCTGAGAACTGTCAGATTAACTCGGGGCGATTTCTGCAAGGCTATCGTCAAGCCCGAGGTATTCACGCCACCGCCCTGCTCCAGAGGGATTCTGAGCGCGAGCGCAGCGCCGCTGGATCTTGAGCGTGTTGCAGACGGCAGCATGCGTCTCACGGAAAAGCTGCGCCGATGCCCGGCTCTTAAACCCCCACATCTTCCCCTCTCTTCTTCGAGTGTTCAGATGCGAGTTCTCCGCACGGCTGTTGTCATGCAATCGTCCACGCCGATGAGGACCACCGACGCCAAGACGCTGCAGCGCTGCACCGTACGATCGCACTCCGTCAGTGACGATGACTTCCGGCTCGACCTTCTGATTCTTCAACAGCCCCGCAAGAATTGAAGCGCGGCGCCGCATCCCGCCGCTTCTGCACGATCATGTCCATCACCTCCCCTTCGTCATCAACGGCGCGCCAGATCCAAACGCGCTCGCCGGCGATCTTCGGGACCATCTCGTGGCGATGCGAACGCGGCGATGGTGGCAGTTTGCAACAACGAAGGTTGGCTGCGATCTTTGGGCCGAACTTCGCAGTTCAAGCACGGATCGTCTCGTAGCTAACATCGACACCGCGCTGTGCCAGCATCTCTGCTACATCGCGCAAGCTGAGCATGAAGCGGAAGAACCAAACGGCGTGCTGAATGACGGCGACCGTAAAGCGGCGCCGTTTGCAGGAAATTCGTGTCATTGCTAGACCGATCACGAAGTTGTTTCTTTCCTTGGGGTGCGCCGCTTCAAACTATCAGGCATTGCGGCGCAAGCCTTGCCCAATGAAGCAATCCGATAAGCAGAGTCCCAGTGCTCCAATCATCCAGTATGATGCCGACCCATTCTCTAAGGACGCGCGCCATCGCCACGATTGCTGCGGCTCTTCTCGCTGCTCTGGCCTTTCCAACCGCACAGGCGCAGCAAGCCGTCACGCCCAGCATTCCACGAACCAGCGATGGTCGACCTGATCTGCAAGGTTACTGGTCGAGCCGCTGGCTCACACCAGTTGAACGCCCCGCCGGCGTCACGGCGCTGGTTCTGGACAAGGCCCAGGCCGACAAGCTGACGTCGGACATCCGGGAGCGGGCCGACCAGAACAACCCGCTCGATCCGGAGCTGTCGGACCCGGACGCCAAATCACTCGCCATTGTCCGCGGCGAATACCGCAGCTCGCTGGTCATCGATCCGCCCAATGGCAAGCTGCCTTTCACGCCAGCAGGACGGAGCGCAATCGGCAGATACATCGCGGGCCTCGATGGCCCCGAGCAACGCATGACGACCGAGCGTTGCATTGGTGGTGTCGGCTGGGCGCCGCTCCAAATCCGCAGCGCCAACATGATCCGCCGCATTGTGCAGACACCCGCACATGTCGTTGTCCACACGGAAGCCTACGATGATCTCAGGATCATCCAGGTCAATGTTTCGCACCGCCCCGCCGCGGTAACTTCGCCGACCGGCGACTCCGTCGCCGTCTGGGAAGGCGATGTGCTTGTCGTTGAAACGAAGAATATCGACCCAAACTTTTCCACACGCGGCATCGTCACGGTGATGAGCTCCACAGCGAAAATCACCGAACGCTTCGAGCTCGTCGGCCCGGACGAGCTTGTCTACCGCTACACGATCGATGATCCGGCCTACTACACATCACCGTGGACGGCGGAATACGCGATGACCCGCACGAACGAGAAGATGTACGAGTACGCTTGCCATGAAGGTAACTACTCTCTCACCCACATGCTGTCTGGTGCTCGCCTAGAGCAGAGTGAAGCCGCCAAACAGCCCTAGGCGCATCCATCCCGCGCCGTGTCGCCAGCGACCATCACGCGAAAGGCGTCTCTCGCATTTCAGCGCTGACCCCTACGTTCCACATTCCGCGAGGCTCCGGAGACTCGCCCGCGCAAACGGGCCGAAGTCGCGCGCGAAGCGAGCGGCAATCGAGTGTGTGGGAGGAATCTCTGTCGCTAAGTCCCGAACAGCTAGCTGGGCCTAATTCCGTGCCTCAACGGCCAGATGGCCGGAGACTATTTCTCCCTGGCTGTGTGG
>Ga0075163_10000549_pt1 | contig 48227 bp, 40 predicted proteins | sample JI1023141ADNA_FD_71478 | JGI IMG/M metagenome (GOLD analysis project Ga0075163, IMG submission 71478) | Wastewater effluent complex algal communities from Wisconsin, to seasonally profile nutrient transformation and Carbon sequestration -... | ecosystem: Engineered > WWTP > Effluent > Algae...
GAAAACACCCTGAAGTGTTGCCACAAAAAGACACCAAAGTACGGCCCGCGATCGCACCCTCGAGGCGCCTATTGGCGCGCTGATCAAAAGATAGTGGATCGACAAATCGCTTCGTGTCTCTTCGTGGCCAAAAATCAGTTGGTTTTACCTTCGCCTCAGCCGGACTCATGCAGACCCAGACCCTAAAACGCGTTTTGCGGTCTCGGGCTGCATGATCCCGGCTCAGTGAAGAGTCCTGCTGGTGTGGGCAACCCGGGCGGTTAAGGGCAACCGCCGCTACCTTAAATCGTGATACGCCGGCTCCAGTCCGGCCGCAGCCTTGATCTTCGCGTCCACCTGCGGTCCGTTGTTTTCCCAGTGATTGCCCGGGCCGTTGGCGTTTTGCAGGAAGCGCTCGGTGGGACACCAGTTGTCGCGCCACACCGTGAAGGCCGTGCCCTCGTCGGCGTAGTAATAGAACCAGTGCTCTGGATCGTGCACCCACGGACTGATGGTCACGTCGTCGGCCACGTTCTCGCTGACCACCGTGCCGGGTTGGGCCGAGAGGGTATAGATGGCGGCGGTGTCGGTCATGCGCGTGGCGAAGCGACGGATGAGATTCGCGTGTACCCGGTTTCGCCGCTCCGCATTCGGCGTGCGCGTCCAACCCCAGCCGAGGCTGATGCCGGTGTAGGAGGTGTTGGTGATCTCGTTGTGCTCGATCGTCGTGTCGCGCACGAAGCCCGCCATCACCGCCACACCGCCCCAATCCTCGTTGGCGCAATCCGTGAGCAGGTTGTTGGCGAATCGCAGTCGCGCGCAATGCAACCGCTCGTCCGCCGGGTTCCAGGGCAGATGCGCTTCGCGTCCGGCCGAGGAGAATTCTCCGGCCATCAGGCCGTTGATCCCGATGTCGCGAAAGACCGTGCCTTCGACCGCGCTGTCCTGCACCGCTGATATCAGATCAAGTCCATTGGCCGCCACATGCTCGATCCGGCAGCGATCAAAACGAACGTGGCGCGCCCCCGTCACCTGAACGGCCGCCGGCGGTCGGCCTATCCAAGCCTGGTTGTCGAGGCTTCGCCAATCCGCGGTGCCCGGCGGTTTCAGGCCGTAGGCATCGAGCATGTAGTAGCCCGCCTGCAACGGGACATGTCCGAGCTGCGAAGGCCTTAGCCAGGTGGTGTACTCGAAACCAATGCCTTCGAACCTCAGGTGCTGCACGGGCCCGTCAGCTGTGCCCGCCACCTGCACGAGGGTCTCCAGCACCGGGACCACGACCTTGGCCCGGTCAAGTGCCTCACCTTCGCGCGGCCAATAATAGACCCGGCCGGACGCCAGGTCCTGATACCACTCGCCCGGTTCATCGAGGAACTCGATCGCGTTGGTCAGGAAGAACGGGGAATTGCCATTCGCCCCGCCGATCACCGGTTGCGGCCAGGGATGTTCGAACTCAACCCGGCTCTCGGGATCCCAAAACGTGACGCGGGCCCGATCGCCGTCGATCGCGTGCGTCCGGATGCGCAGCACGGCGATTTCCCACATCTGCAAAATCACCATCTCCACGCCGTCCAGGCGCGGCGGAACCGGGGTGTTCGCCGGAATCCAGGCGGCCCGCTCCTGGCGATTCCAACCCGCGAGGCGCGTCATGTTTCCTTCCCCGGGAGTGCGGGCGCGGACCGCCTTGCGTCCGTCCACCCACAGCTGACGGAATTCCGGCACGCGGCCATTGTGCCGCGGTAGGTCCGCCACCCACACCATCCCGCGCGCTGCCGCGGGCAAGCCCGGCACGGCCTCGGTTGCCTTGCGCCAACCGGTGATAGCCAGACCGCCGCTGAACACCGGCCGTTCGCCCGGAGCCGCCACCAACACAGTCGGGGCCGACGCCGTACCGCCGTCCTCCGGCCGCACCAAAAGGGGTTCGACCAAAGCGTACTCACCGTCCCGCAGCACGATGCGGACGCCATTCGCCGCCGCCGGATCGCGCAACCGCCGCAGTTCCCGCCCCATCCGCAAAGCCCGGTTCGGGCTGGCCACCGGTTGCTCCCGGGTGCCGGAATTGCCATCCACGCCGTCCGGGGCCACCCAGATCTCCGCCGCACTCGTGAATCCCCCGGCAGCAAGGAGCATCGCAACCAGCGCCCAGCGCAACGTGTGGGCCAAACGGCGGCCGGGCTGTCTGAGCACGCCTAGCGCCGTGGCAGGAAACAGGACAGGGCGGCGGGAAACAAAGCGGGTTATCATCGGAAATTGGCCAATTTCGGCGGGGTGGACCGATGCCTAGCAATGGCCGGGGTGCCGGTCAATCAGTCCGTCCATTTTCTCCCCATGCATTCGGCGGAAACCCAGGATTGTCCGCTGATCGGAGTGACCTGGCACCGGCGAATGAGCGCGCATCGACGCAAAACCCAATCTTACAATACCATCAATAAATGAGATTCACGCGGTAGATTGCCGGCGGGAGAAAGAGTAGTCTTTACCCGACACTGCCCCGTGCCACCCAGGCACAATCCGTCAGCCGCCCCTGCTTCGATTTTACCTGCCCCAACTCAGTCCAATTCAAGCCCACGTTCACGCGCCACCATGCTGTCCTGTCCCGCCGTTTCCTTGTCAGAAGATCATGAACGGTTAACCTAGAGCTGCTGCATTTCGGTTCCCCACTCTGCGTTTTTGCCCCCTTGCCCCCGAGTTCTACCCCCTTCCCTATGCACTCCTGCCACCCAACCCGCATCTTTGCCACGGCCAGCCTCCTGCTCGGCCTCCTCCTCACCGCCTGCAAACCGTCCGCCCCCGCCAGCTCCGCTCCGGCTGATGCCCCCAAGCCGGCCGCCAAATCCATGCGGGTCGCCGTGGTGGTATCGACGCTGAACAATCCCTGGTTTGTCGTGCTCGCCGAAACCGCCCGCGACCGCGCCAAGGAGCTGGGCTATGAAGCCACGATCTTCGACTCCCAGAACGACCCCGCCAAGGAGTCCCAGCACTTCGACAATCTCATTTCCTCCGGCTACGGCGCAGTGCTCTTCAATTGCACGGACGCCAAGGGCTCGATCGCCAACGTGCGCCGGGCCAAGGCCGCCGGTATTCCGGTGTTCTGCATGGATCGCGAGATCGAGGCCAACGACGCCGCCACTTCCCAGATCCTCTCTGACAATTATTCCGGCTGCGTCGCCCTTGGCCAGTACTTCGTCGAGCAGGTCGGCGAGAAGGGCAAGTATGTCGAGCTCCTCGGCATCGTGGCCGACACCAACACCTGGAACCGCTCCAAGGGCTTCCACAGCGTGGTCGACCGTTTCCCTGACTTGAAGATGGTCTCGCAGCAGAGCGCCGAGTTCGACCGCAGCAAGGCCCTCGAGGTCCTGGAATCCATTTTGCAATCCAACCCCGACATCGATGCCGTGTTCTGCGGCAACGACGCGATGGCCATGGGCGCCTACCAGGCGCTGCTCGCCGCGGGCAAGGCTTCCAAGGTGAAGGTGTTCGGCTTCGACGGTGCCGATGATGTGGTCCGCTCGGTCGCCGAGGGCAAGATCACCGCGACCGTCATGCAGTTCCCGAAGACGATGGCCAAGACCGCCGCCGAGTACGCCGACAAGTACCTCAAGGGCGAGCGCAACTTCCAGCAGCGCGTCCCCGTGGCCGTCGAGCTCGTCACCCGCAGCAACGTTGGCAAATTCGGCGACTATGGCCGCAAGCCCTGATTCCCACAAGGCACGCACCGTGGTGCTCGCCGGTCTGGCGGTCGCCGCGGCCGGACTGCTTTGGATTTTTCCACCCTTTCGAGTGGTGTCGCTCAAGACCCAGGGGTTACCCATAGGGGGGTCTGCAGGGAGCGCCGCATTCGATCCCTCGGCAGCCGCCGCGCAAATCTGGCAAAAGGTTTTGCAGGCGGCTGCCGGACAGGCTTTCGAGGCCGGTCCGGTCGTCTCGGCCCTGCGGGCCGACCCCGCGGCGGCGCGCACCAAGTTCGCCCGTTCATCCGGTCTTGGTACCGCGTACTATTTTGTCCGGGGCCGCGGCCGCGTGGTCGCCGTCGACCGCAGCTTCGTGCAGATCGCCCTCGACGGTGACACCGCCAACGTGATCGCACTCCGCACGGGGCCGGTCTTCGGCAACACCGTGCGCGACGGCTGCGGTCTGCTCGATGTGAATTCCTTTCCCGGCCTCACCGAGTTCAACGCCCTCGCGGCGGAGCTCAACGCCCTCGTGGAGAAGAACGTCATCCCCACCCTGCGCGCGCAGGCCACGGCCGGCACCGAGGTTACGTTTATCGGCTGCGCCGAGGCGCCCGAGTCCGTGCCCGCCACCGGGGAACCGCTGTTGAAAGTGATTCCGGTGAAGGCGGAGGTTCATCCTTGAAAGCGGAAGGCACGATTTTGCTCGAGGCCGAAGGCATCGAGAAATCCTTTCCGGGCGTGCGTGCCCTGAGCGGCGTCGCCCTCAAGGTCCGCGCCGGCCGCCTGGTCGCTCTCCTGGGTGAGAACGGCGCCGGCAAGTCCACCCTGATGAACATCCTGTCCGGCGTCTTTCCGCCCGACGCCGGGACGATCCGGGTCGACGGCCAGCCGGTGCGCTTCTCGCGTCCGCTCGACGCCCAGGCCCATGGCATCGGCATCGTGTTCCAGGAGCTCAGCCTCATCCCCCACCTTTCCGTGGCGGAAAACGTTTACCTCGGGCGCGAGCCGCGGACGGCGTCGGGCCTCATCGATTATCGCCGCCTCAATGCCGACACGGCTGCCGTGCTGGCCCGGCTCGATCTCAAGGTCGAGCCCACCGCGCTCATCGCCGATCTGCGTGTCGGCCAGCAGCAGCTCGTCGAGATCGCGCGGGCGGTCTCCGCCGACGCCCAGGTGCTCATCCTTGACGAACCCACCTCCTCCCTTTCCTCCCACGAGGTGCAGGTCCTCTTCAGTGTCATCGCCGACCTCAAGAAACGGGGCGTGGGCCTGATCTATATCACCCACAAGTTCGACGAACTCGCGCACATCTGCGACGACGTCACGATCTTCCGCGACGGTCGGGTCGTCGGCGAAGCCCTCTTCGCCGACCTCACGCGTGAGTCCATTGTGCGCATGATGGCGGGACGTGAATCCAAGGAGCTGTTCCAGAAATCCCCGGCCCAGCTCGGAGACGAGATTCTGAAGGCCGAAGCCCTCTCGCTGCCCGGCGAGGGCGTGGGCCGGCCGTTTCTGGTCGAAAAGGTTTCCCTCAGTCTTCGCCGGGGCGAGGTGCTCGGGATCTTTGGCCTGGTCGGCGCCGGTCGCACCGAGTTGCTCGAGACCCTTTTCGGCCTGCATCCGCGCCGCGCCACCGGTACGCTCAGCGTCGAGGGCCGCACGGTTGCCTTCAAATCCCCGGCCGACGCCATCGCCGCGGGACTCGCGCTCGCCCCCGAAGATCGCAAGCGCGACGGCCTGGTGCTCCCGATGAGCGTCGCCGCCAACGCCAGCCTCGCGAGCCTCGAGCGCACCTTGCGCGGCGGCTTTGTGAGCGAGACGCGCGAGACCGCCTACGTCACGCCGTACATCGAGCGCTTCCGGGTCAAGACCCCTTCCCTCGACCAGCTCATCGTCAACCTTTCCGGCGGCAACCAGCAGAAGGTCATTCTCGCCAAGTGGCTCGCCACCGACCCAAAGATTTTGCTCCTCGACGAGCCGACCCGCGGCATCGACGTGAACGCCAAGCGCGAGATCTACGCCTTCATCGACGAACTGGCCCGCCTCGGCCTCGGCCTGATCGTGGTCTCGTCCGAACTGCCCGAAATCCTGGCTCTCGCCGACCGCGTGCTCGTCATGTGTGAGGGCCGCAAAACCGCCGAACTCACCCGCGCCGAAGCCACGCCGGAACGCGTGCTCCACGCCGCCCTCCCCGACCTAGTTGCCTCCGCCGCCTGCTGACATGAACGCTTCCAAATACGCCGCCTTCTTCGCCCGCTTCCGCTCCCTCCTGGCGCTGGCCCTCATGGTGCTCGCGCTGAGCCTGCTCTCCGACCACTTCCTGACCGCGGACAACGGCTGGAACATCCTGCGCCAGATCTCCGTCAACCTTTGCCTGTCGATCGGCATGACCCTGGTCATCCTCAGCGGCGGCATCGATCTCTCGGTCGGCGCCATTCTGGCCCTGGCCGGAGCGGTCGCCGCCGGCCTGCTCAAGAACGGCATCGGCATTCCCGCCCTCGACGTCGCGCTGAAGTTCACGACGATGGGCGCCATTCTCGCGGGCCTCCTCGTGGGCGGCGGACTCGGCTGGGCCAACGGCTTTGCCATCACCCGCTTTCAACTCCCTCCCTTCGTCGCCACCCTCGGCATGCTCAGTATCGCCCGCGGCCTGACGATGCTCTGGACCGGCGGTTTTCCGCTCACGGGGCTCGGGGATGATTTCGGCCGCCTGGGCACCGGGGCCTTCCTCGGCATGCCGATGCCGGTGTGGATCATGCTCGCGCTGACCGCGGTCTTTGTCGTGGTCACCAAGCGCACCCGCTTTGGCCGCCATCTGTATGCGGTCGGCGGCAACGAGCGCGCCGCGCGCCTCACCGGCCTGAATGTCGGGCGGATCAAGATCGCCGTTTACACCCTCGCCGGCGCGCTCGCCGGCGTCGCCGGCCTGATCGTCACGGCGCGCCTCGACTCCGCCCAGCCCAACGCGGGCCTTGGCTACGAGCTCGATTCCATCGCCGCCGTCGTCATCGGGGGCACCTCGCTTTCCGGCGGACGCGGCTCCGTCGCCGGAACGGTCCTCGGCTGTCTCATCATCGGCGTCCTCAACAACGGTCTCTTCCTCCTCAACGTCTCGCCCTTCTGGCAACAGGTCGTCAAGGGCCTCGTCATCTTGCTGGCCGTGGCCTTGGACAAGATGAACTCCCGCGGACGCGATTCCTGATCATGGTGAACAGACTCCGCCTGTCCCTCGCGCTTGTCTGCTGCCTGCCCAACCTGGGCGGTTGCGCCACCAAGCCGGGTGCCAGCCCGGCGCCCCGGCCGCGCGTTGTTGTCTCCACCGACATCGGGGGCACCGATTTTGATGATTTTCAGTCGTTGGTCCACCTGCTCGTGACGGCCGACGTGATCGACCTCGAGGGCATGATTGCCTCCCCCTGGGGCGAGGCCCGCCATCGCCGCGACAACCTGCTCAAGATCATCTCGGTGTACGAACAGGACTATCCCCACTTGCGCACCTGGTCGGATCGTTATCCGACGCCGGACTCGCTGCGCAGTCTTGCCAAACAGGGAGGATCGGACTCCGCCGATCTGCGCGGCTGGGGTGAGCGCACGGAGGGCTCGGACTGGATCATCCAATGCGCCCGGCGCAAGGATCCGCGGCCGCTGTGGCTGCTCATTTGGGGGGGCATCGACGACCTCGCGCAGGCCCTGCATGATGATCCCTCGATCAAGGAAAACCTCCGCGTCTACTGGATCGGAGGGCCCAACAAGAAATGGTCCACCACGGCCTACGACTACATCGCGCGCGAACATCCCGACCTTTGGATCATTGAAAGCAACTCCACCTACCGCGGTTTCTTCACCGGCGGCAACCAGGCCGGCAGCCTGGGCAACGCGGCATTTGTCGCGACCCGCGTCAAAGGACACGGCGCCCTCGGTGACTACTTCACTTCCATCGCTCCTCAGGTGAAAATGGGCGACAGTCCCTCGCTCACCTATGTGCTGGGCGCAGACCCGGAGAATCCCGCCGCCAGCGGCAACTGGGGCGGTCGTTATGTGCGCGCCTGGGACCGCCCGCGCTACACCTTCACTTCTCCACCCACGGCCAAGGACGAGGTGGAGACGTTTGCCATCGTCGACCTCGTCTATCATCCTGCCGCTCCGGCGCCGACCGGCACCAAGGCCACCCTCGTCGTCGACGGACAGGAATTCGCCGGTTACGTGACGGCGAGCGGCGTCTGGCATTTCCTTTTTTCCCCCAAGGAGGCGAAGTCCTGGACTTACACCATCAAGAGCACCTTCCCTGCGCTGGATGGACAAACCGGGGCGTTCACGTCCCGCATACCCGCCGCGGATCGCGCACAACACCCGTCCGCGCGCTATCCCCATTGGTGGACCGATGATCCCGCCCCTGAATTCAGCGAAGGTTCGCATCAGGGCGCCAAGACCGTTAACCAGTGGCGCGAAGCCTTCCTCAACGATTTTGCCAGCCGCCTCGAACATTGCCGGATTCCGGCCTCCTCCGCGTCCACCCCATGAAGATTTCCCCCAGCCAGCTCCTCGCCACCATCCTGCTGACCGTCGCGCTCCCGGCCATGGCCGCGCCGCTCAAATGGGGCAACGCCCTCCTGAAACAGAAGGCCGATTGGTATGCCTCGGCGGAGGCGCGCGCCGCGGCCGACGCGGTGCTGCTCTATCAATCGGTCCACGGGGCCTGGCCCAAGAACACCGATCTGCTCGCTCCGGCCACACCGGAGGCGTTGGCCGCGATCGAGCAAGGGGGCAAGGCCAACACGATCGACAACAACGCCACGACGGTGCCGATGCACTTCCTCGCGCTTGTGTATCAGGGCACGCAGGAAGCCAAATACCGCGATGCCTGCCTGCGCGGCATCGCCTATCTCCTGGCCAGTCAGTACCCGAACGGCGGCTTTCCCCAGTTTTACCCGCTCCGCAAGGGTTACTACTCCCACATCACCTACAACGATGGCGCGATGATCAACACCCTGGAAACGCTGCGGGACGTGGCCGAGGGCCGCGCGCCCTATGCCTTCACTGACCCCGGTCTGCGGACCAAGGCGGCTGACGCCGTTGCCCGGGGCATTGACTGCATTCTCAAGACCCAAATCAGGCAGGACGGCAAGCTGACCGCATGGTGCGCGCAACATGACGAGAAAACCCTGGAGCCCGCCTGGGCCCGCAAGTACGAGCCGCCCTCGCTCTCGGGCGGCGAGACGGTGGGAATCGTCCGGTTTCTCATGTCGATCAAGCAGCCCACCCCGGAGATCATTGCGGCCATCGAGGGCGCGGTCGATTGGCTGAACGCCGTCGTCCTGCGCGGGGTGCGGCTCGAGAGCAAGCGCGGTGCCGATGGCCGGACGGAGCACTGGTTGGTCAAGGACCCGGCCGGCCCGCCGTTGTGGGCCCGCTTCTATGAACTCGGCACGAACCGTCCGCTCTATCTGGACCGCGATTCGGAGTTCCACTACGATTTCAGCGAGATCGGCTACGAACGCCGCAGCGGCTACAGTTACCATGGCACCTGGGCGGCCAAACTCCTCGCCGAGGACTATCCCGCCTGGCGCAAGCGACAGCATCTGCCGTAGTCACCCGAATTCCGCCACCTACCAACTCCAGCCCATGCCCGCAAATTTCACCCCCGGGATGCTCATCTTCGCCTGCGCCGGCCTGCTCGCGCTGACCACGTTGCCGCCCGCTGGTGCGGCGCCCGCCGAACGCCTCGCCGACGCATCGCCGCAGAGGCCAAGGATTCTCGTGACCAGTGACGGCGAGATCGACGACCAGTGCTCGCTGGTCCGGTTTCTCCTCTACACGAACGAGTGGGATGTTGAGGGCATTGTGACCTCCAGCTCGCAGTATCACTGGCACGGACACAATTGGCCCGGCGACAACTGGATGGAGCCCTACCTGGATGCTTACGCCAAGGTCTATCCCAATCTGGTGAAGCATGACCCGGCCTATCCCACCCCGGCATTCCTGCGCGAGCGCACCCTGCTCGGCAACGTGGAGACCGAGGGCGAAATGGAGAAGGTGACCCCTGGCTCGCAGCTGATCGTGAAGGTGCTGCTCGACCAGTCCGACGCCCGTCCGGTGTGGATCCAAGCCTGGGGCGGCACCAACACCATCGCGCGGGCGCTCAAGACCATTGAGGAGCACCACCCTGACCGCATGGGCGAGGTCGCCGCCAAGCTGCGCTTCTATTTTATCTGGGAACAGGATTCGACCTATCAGGATTACATCCGGCCGCATTGGGGAAAGTTCAACATCCCGACGATCATCTGCGACCAGTTCGAGGCGATCGCGTATCGCTGGAAACAGGTACAGCCCGCGGAGATGCAGCCCTATTTTGAGGGGGCTTGGATGAAGAGCCACATTCTGCAGAACCACGGGGCGCTCTGCTCCCTTTACCCCGCCCACCACGGGGGCGACCAAGGCTTCGCCGATGGCGATTTCCGGTCGGAAGGGGATTCTCCGGCTTTCATCCATACCATCGTCACCGGCCTGCGTAACCTGGAGTCACCCGACTGGGGTGGCTGGGGCGGTCGTTTCGTCCGCGTCCGGGAGAACACCTGGCTCGATCCGGTGCCGGTGCCCGGCTACGTTTACCCCGAGGGCCGCTGGTCGGGCAACACCGGTTGGGGACGGAACAGCCTGCGGGAAGGGTCCCAGACCACCGCGGAGCAGCGCCGCGAATACTTTCGGCCGCAATGGCGTTGGTCTGATGTCCTGCAGAATGACTTCGCCGCACGCGCCGACTGGTGCGTGCGGGAGTTCAAAGACGCCAACCATGCGCCGGTCCCCCGCGTGATCGGCAGTCTCAATCGCGTGGTCAAACCCGGTGAAACCGTAACGCTTGCCGCCGCCGCCACCGATCCCGACGGCCACCAGCTCCGGTCCCGCTGGTGGCAATACACCGAGGCCGATTCCGCCACCACCGCCGTGACCATCCGTAACCACGACTCACTCGACCAGGCCAGCTTCGTGGTGCCGAACGAGCCCGGCAAACAGGTCCACATTGTCCTGGAGGTCACCGACGATGGCACTCCGCCGCTGGTGGCATATCAGCGTATCGTCTTCGACATCTTGTGAGGTCAAGCAGGCTTCGTTGCCTGTCCCCTCCGGTCCAACTCCCCGTCCCATGTCCTCCCGCATCAAAATCCTGCTCCTCACGCTGCTGTCCGCGACTCTCTCCTTCGCCACCGTGGCCAAACCCCGCGTCCTTGTCCTCACCGACATGGGGGCTGATCCCGACGACGAGCAGTCGCTGGTGCGCCTGCTGCTTTACGCCAACGAGCTCGACATCGAGGGCATTGTCGCGACGACCTCCTGCTGGCAACAAAACCGCATCCGACCGGATTTCATCCAAACAATTCTCAACGCCTACGAGAAAGTGCAGCCAAACCTTCTCCTGCATGAGCCCGGCTTCCCGACCGCCGGAACCCTGCGCAGCGTGGTGAAGCAGGGTCTGCCGAAATATGGCATGACCGGCGTGGGCGCGGACATGGATTCCGAAGGCTCGGACTGGATCATTCAGGTGCTCGAAAAGGCTGATGACCGTCCGCTGTGGATTTCCGTCTGGGGCGGCGCCAACACCCTGGCCCAGGCCCTGCACAAGATCAGCCGCACCAAGACCCCCGGGGAGGTGAAGCGGCTGGTCGCAAAGCTGCGGGTCTACACGATCTCCGACCAGGACGACAGCGGCGCCTGGATGCGCCGGACCTACCCGGATCTCTTCTACATCGTCACGCCCGGCGACGACTACGGCCAGTCAACCTGGATCGCGATCAACAACACCTACGAGGGCATCGACAACACTTCCATCAGCAACCCTTGGCTGGCGAAAAACATCCAGCAAAACCACGGCCCCCTCGGCGCCGTCTATCCCGACGTCGCCTGGGGCATGGAGGGCGACACGCCCTCCTTCCTCGGTCTCATTCCGAACGGCCTGAATGCTCCGGACCATCCCGATTGGGGCGGCTGGGGCGGCCGCTACGAGGTCTCCACCCCCGCCTTCGCAGCGATCGGCGACAGTTCTTCCATCGTCGTGCCCGAGCCCGAGACCCGTCCGATCTGGACCAACGCGTCCGACGCTTACCGGCCCTATCTCCCCAATGACCAGAAACGCGCGGTGAAACGGAGTGACCGCACCTTCACCGGTAACCAAGTCACCCTCTGGCGTTGGCGCGATGACTTTCAGAACGACTTCGCCGCCCGCATGAATTGGACCACGAAGCCCTATGCCGGGGCCAACCACCCGCCCGTCCCCCATCTCAATCATCCTGACCGGATCACCGTCCGGTCAGGCCAGGACATCAATCTCGACGCCTACGGCAGCAGCGATCCGGACGGCGACAGCATCAGTTTCCTCTGGTTTCACTATCCCGAGGCCGGCAGCTACAAGACCTTGCTGACCTCCGGGGGCGCCGAGAACGCCGATCGTTTCAACGTCAAGGCCCCGCAGGTGGAAAAGCCCGAGACGCTGCATTTCATCCTCCGTATCACCGACAAGGGCACCCCGTCCCTCTCCCGTTACCAACGCGTCATCGTGACGGTGAGCCCTTGATCGCGACCGCTTGTGCCCGCAAATTCGAACCGCCGACGCTCTCCGGCGAGGAAAGCGTCGGCATCGTGCGCTTCCTCAGGTCCATTGAAAAATCGGCGACAAAGGTCGTCGCCGCAATCGAAGGTACCGTTGCTTGGTTCCGCTCCGTTCCGATTGCGGGCCAGCGACTGGAAATGATTCCTGGCCCCTACGGTCGCCGCGAGCGCGTCCTCGTGCCCGATCCCGCCGCACCGCCGTTGTGGGCGCGCTTCTACGAGCTCGGCACGAACCGCCCGCTCTACATGGACCGCGACTCGAAACCGCTCTACATCTACGCCGAGGTCGGCTACGAACGCCGCAGCGGCTACGAATACCACGGAGCCTGGCCCGCCGCTCTGCTCGAAAAATACTACCCCGCTCGGCGTGTCCGCCTTCTGACTCAGACCAAGAATCCCCAAGGCAATCCCCTCCAATGACACCTCACTCCCGCTTATCCCGCCTGCTCGCGCTCGCGGCCGTCACCCTCACCTTCGCCGCGGCCTCCAGAGCCCCATGGTCCTCCGGGCCGCTGCGCGTCTCCGACAACGGCCAGTACTTTCAGCAAGCCGACGGCGCGCCGTTCTTCTGGCTCGGCGACACGGCCTGGCTCATGACGCAGAAACTCACCCGCGAGGAAGTTAAAGCGTATTTCGAGAACCGCCGCGCCAAGGGCTTTAATGTCGTGCAGCTCTGCGTCGTCCAGTTTCTCAACGACAAATCCTTCAACGGCAGCCCCGCGCTCGTCGGCGAAGATATTACCAGGCTCAACGTCACGCCCGGGGCCGATCCGGCCGACCCCGCGCAATACGACTACTGGGATCACGTCGACTACGTGATCGCCACCGCCGCCGCCAACGACATCACCGTGGCGATCGCGCCGGTGTGGAGTCACATGGTGCGTCGCACCCCGCTCACCGCCGCGCAGGTCGGCCCCTACATCGAGCAGGTGGCTCAGCGCTACAAGGACCGGCCCAACGTCATCTGGCTCAACGGCGGCTCCGCCCGCGGCCATGAGAACAGCGATGTCTGGCAGGTCATCGGCGACACGTTGAAACGCCACGCACCGCACCAGCTGGTCTCCTACCACCCGTTCGGCCGCACCGTGACCACCGAGTGGTTCAAGGACGCCCCATGGATTGATTTCCATATGTTCACCTCCGGTCACCGCCGCTACGATCAGGACACCGAGGGTCGCAAATACGGCGAAGACAACTGGCGCTACGTGCTCGAGGCCCGCGCCTCCGATCCGAAGCATCCTGTGCTTGATGCCGAACCCGCCTACGAAAACACGCCGCAAGGACTGCACAAGGACACCGAGCCCTACTGGACCGGCGCCGATTCCCGGCGTTACGCGTATTGGTCGGTCTTCGCCGGTGCGGCCGGCCACACCTTCGGCGAAAATTCCGTGCGCCAGGTCTACATTGCCACCGAGAAAAAGCCCGCCAGCGGCGCGAAGGGGTTCATCATGGACCGACTCGAAACCGACGGCGCCCGCGCCATGACTCACCTCAAGCGCCTGATGCTTTCGCGACCGTTCTTCGAGCGTGTCGCTGACCAGTCGCTCGTCGCCGGTGACGAGGGCGCAAAATACGACCGCGTCCTCGTCACGCGCGGCCAGAGCCACCTCTTCGCCTACACCTACACCGGCCGCCATTTCACCCTGCAGCTCGGCACGCTCACCGGCGAGCGCCTCGACGTCTCCTGGTTCAACCCACGCACCGGAGAAATCACCGCCGCCACAGCCGTCCCCAACACCGGCACCGCCACCTTTGATCCGCCCGGCGAAACCGCCCCCGGCAACGATTGGGTGCTCGTGCTCGACGACGCCCAGCAAAACTTCCCGCCTCCCGGCGCCTCCCGCAGTCTCTAAACCATGAAAACCTTTACGCCACGCCTCCTTCTTTTCGTCATTGCCTGTTGGCTCCCGCTCGCTGCCAGCGCCGAGAAGCCCCGCGTCCTCGTCCTCACCGACATCGAGAACGAACCGGACGACGCTATGTCGATGGTGCGCTTCCTGACTTACTCGAACCAGTTTGAAGTCGAGGGCCTCGTCGCCACGACCTCCGTTCATCAGAAGAACAAGACCGCCGCCTGGCGCATCAAGGAGATCGTCGAAGCCTACGGCCAGGTGCGCGCCAATCTCCTCGTCCATGAACCCGGCTACCCGACGGCGGACCACCTGTTGTCAGTGCTCACGGAAGGTCTGCCCGATTACGGCATGCACGCCGTGGGTGCAGGCCATGACTCGGCAGGCTCGGAGCTGCTCATCAAGGCCGTGGACAAAGACGACCCGCGCCCACTCTGGGTGACCGTGTGGGGCGGACCGAACGTCCTCGCGCAGGCGCTCTGGAAGGTGCGCGCGACCCGTTCGGCCGATGCCCTCGACAAGTTTGTCGCCAAGCTTCGGGTCTACACGATTTCCGACCAGGACGACAGCGGCCCGTGGATCCGCCGGAATTTCGCGAACCTGTTCTACATTGCCAGCCCCGGGTTCCATTCGCTGGGCGGCTATCACCACGCCACCTGGTCGGGCATCAGTGGCGACAATTTTTGGGCCCGCTTCGGCGGCGCGGATTTCTCCATCGTGGCGAATCCCTGGCTCGACGAGCACATCCGGAACAAAGGGCCGCTGGGCAAACAGTATCCCTTGATGAAGTACCTCATGGAAGGCGATACGCCAACCTTTCTCTACCTGATCGACAACGGCCTGGGCAGTCCGGAACACCCGGACTGGGGCAGCTGGGGCGGGCGCTACGAATTCTACACCCCGCCATTTCGCAAGTGGCACCTCGAGCCCGAGACGCGTCCCTTCTGGGCCGATGCTGCCGATGAAGTGCTCGGTGTTGACGGCAACTGGCACACCACCAATCACGCCACCATCTGGCGCTGGCGCTCCGCCTATCAGAACGACTTCGAGGCGCGCATGATCTGGAGCGTCACACCGACCTACGCGGGCGCAAATCATCCTCCCGTCGCCAAACTCAACCACGCCAACGAACTCACCGCCAAACCCGGTGAGGTTGTCAGACTGAGCGCCGAAGGTTCGAGCGATCCCGATGGCAACGCATTGTCCTACCAATGGATCTACTATCCCGAACCCGGCACGTTCAACATGGCCACCGCCCGTACCGGCTCGCCGCTCAAGATCGAGCACGCGGACCAGATGAACGCGTCCTTCACCGTGCCGACCAAGTTCGGCATGGCCGGCCCCCTGCACATCATTCTTGCCGTCACGGACCACGGTAAGCCTCGCCTTACCCGGTACCAACGCGTGATCATCGACGTCGTTCCCTGACAACGAGGCCGGCCGGCTGGCCTTTTCCATTCGATTCCTCTGCGCCGTCTACCCCTCCCCAATCCCATATCGCTTCCTCCCCATGAAATCATTCCCCTCGCTCAAGGTCACTTTGCCGGCGTTGGTCCTGATGCTGGCCACCATGCTCTCCGCCGGCCCGGCTTCCGGTGCCGGGCTGCCTTATCGCAATCGGGACAACCCCAGCAAGTCGGACGCCGGCGAGGGGACGTATGCGATCCCTTATCAGATGCCCACGAAACCGGAGATCGTCGACGTGCTGCAACGCATCCGAGGCTACCTCGAGACCGCCACGCCAAACCGGATCATCGATAGCAAGACCGGTGGGGAGATCACCGACCGATCGCTGCCCGTGGCCACGGCCACCCTCGCCGGGGGCGAAGACACCTTCAACCCCTTCTCCTACGAGATGGGCGTCGTCCACGCCGGCATGCTCAGCGCGAGCGCCGTCACGGGCGACGTGGCCTTTCGGAATTTCACGGCCCGTCACATGCAGTTCTTTCACGACTGGCTGCCTTATTTCCGCGATCTGGAATCCCGCTACCATCTGGACCGCCGCAACGCCTTTCACCGCGCGCTCGATCCCCGCTCCCTCGACGACTCCGGCTCGATGTGCGCCGCCCTCATTCGCGCCACGCTTGCCGGGGTGGGCCCGGCCAACCATGACCAGATCAAGGTCTGGAGCGATTTTATCCTGAACAAGCAGTTTCGACTGGCCGACGGCACCCTTGCCCGCCAGCGGCCGCAGCCCGAGTCGCTCTGGGCCGATGACGCCTACATGAGCATCCCCGCGCTGGCCGAGATGGGCCGGCTCACCGGCGACAGAAAATGGTACGACGACGCGGTCCGCCAGGCCGGGCAGATGCATGACCACCTCTACGACCCGTCAAAGGGCCTCCTCACCCACGGCCTGCACCTGCACAATCCCAAGGCGCCGCACTTCTTTTGGGGGCGCGCCAATGGCTGGGTCGTCGTCGCGATGTGTGATCTCCTCGACGTGCTGCCCCGGGATCACCCCGGTTTCGAGCCTGTGCGTGCCCGTCTGGAAAGCCTGCTGCGCGGTCTCGCGGAATACCAGGACGGCAACTCAGGCCTTTGGCACCAGATGATCGACCGCAACGACTCGTACCTGGAGACCTCCGCCTCCGCCATGTTCGTCTACGGCCTCGCCCATGCCGTCAATCGTGGCTGGATCAGTCCCACCACCTATGGCTCGGTCGCTCTCGCCGGTTGGATGGGGGTGTCCACGCGCGTCAACGCGGCGGGTCAGGTCGAGGGCACCTGCGTCGGCACCACGCTCGCCAGTGACCAGGTCTACTACTACCATCGCCCGGTCAGCGTCTCCGCGCTCCACGGCTACGGACCGGTCATGCTCGCCGGCGCCGAGGTGATCCGCCTCCTGGAGAACCCCGCCTTCGAGATCCAGTACAAGCTGCGCACCTATCATTTCGTGCCGAAGGCCAAGGGACCGGTCAGCTACCGCGAGCACGAATGACGCCAGCGCGACCTCGCGCTGCTCCAAGGCAACCGCCACGCCTGCGCATCCTTCAAGGCTGCCACCATCACCCGTCTGGCAGTGGCCCCGTTCGACCAACCACTCTCGGTGAACCCTCTCTTCAACCGGAACGATGCCGTCGGATTCCACCACGCAAGACACGAAGCACACGAAAGGCGCACCCACAGGACGTTCTCAATCGTCGTTAGATGGAGTCACTGAATGGTTGCTGCAATGAGACCGTCTCAAGGGAACTATTTGTTCATTTCGTGTATTTCGTGGTGGCCCCTGATTGAATGGATCCGGCTTCAACTCCGTGACCTCGGTGTCCCCACTCATCTGCTGAATTTTGGCTCATAGCGTCTTGCAATCCCCTCTAGGAAGAGGGCCGGGGTCGTGAGCCAAGTCGAACGGGTGCCCGACCGGGCGGGGTGTATTGGGAGCCAGCGCAAGCAGGCCGTGCCCGGTGTCGCTCGTTGATGTAAGTCGCAACAGATCAGAGGAGGCCTCTTTTGCAGGCTTCGCCACCGACATTCACCCTGAATTCCGCAGAAGGATTGGCCACAAGAAGCACAAAAAACACAAAAGCAGAAAGATGAGGCAGATTGATCGTCTGAAAGACACTCACTTCGCAGGTGATTCGACTTCTGGGTGGAATTGATGGATCTCCTCTCCGCGCTCTCTGCGACCTCTGTGTTTCAACTGCGCTTTTTAGGTTCACCCGCTTCGTTCAGTATCGTGCATTGACCGCCCGCCACCGGTATCTCCGCCGGCCTTCGTTCCATCTCACGAATAGGAGTGCACCCATCCTTTGATTTATTGAGTCTGTTTATTAGTATTCCGGCAGAATCCCACGGAAGGCAGGCAGACTCTTGGCCCAAACCGGGCTATCTTTGCCGCCTCGCCCCCGCAGCCGCCCCCGGCCTGCCCGACCCTTCGGTGTCCCCTTCCGACCCCTTGATCCCATACCCATGAAAGCCAGCACGCTTAGTCGCCATGAATCCGCGCCGCGCGGGACCGCCATCGCCCGCGATCGCCGCCAAACCGCTCCTGCTCACACCCAGACCCTGAAGTGGCTCAGCCGGTGGCAGGGACTCGTCATCTGCAGTCTGGCCGTGCTGCTGATCCCATCGGCTCTGGCCTCGGTGGCCGGCACGCCCTCACCGAAGCCGCGTGTCCTCGTGACCAGCGACGGCGAGATCGATGACGAGTGCTCCCTGGTTCGCTTCCTTCTCTACGTCAACGAGTGGGACGTCGAAGGCATCATCACCTCCAGCTCGCAGTACCACTGGCAGGGTCACAAATGGGCAGGAGACGACTGGGCCCAGCCTTACCTGAAGGCCTACGCCGAGGTCTACCCAAACCTGATCAAGCACGACCCGCGCTACCCCACGCCGGCTTTCCTGCAAGCGCGCACGCTGCTTGGCAACGTCAAGGCCGAGGGCGAGATGGACGAGGTCACGCCCGGGTCCCAGCGCATCGTCGAGGTGCTCCTCGATGAATCCGACCCCCGCCCGATCTGGATCCAGGCCTGGGGCGGCACCAACACCATCGCGCGCGCCCTGAAGACCATCGAGGAGCAGCACCCGGACAAAATGGCCGCCGTCGCGCAGAAGATCCGGTTCTACTTCATCTGGGAGCAGGACGGCACCTACCAGAGCTACATCCGCCCGCATTGGGGCAAGTTCAACATCCCGACGATCATTTCCGACCAGTTTATCGCGCTCTTCTATCACTGGAAAAAATACCTGCCCGCCCACGAGCAGTCCTATCTGGTCGGCTCCTGGATGAAGGCCAACATCACCGTGGACCACGGTCCGCTCACCGCCCTCTACAAAGGCCACCTGGCCGGCGAAACCGGTTTCGATGACGGCGACTTCCGCTCCGAAGGGGATTCGCCCGCCTTTTTCCACACCATCCCCACGGGCCTGCGCAGCCTGGATTCGCCCGGCTTCGGAGGATGGGGTGGCCGTTTCGTCAAGGTTCGCGAGAACACCTGGCTCGATCCGGTGGCGGAGCCGGGCTACCAATACCCCGAGGGCCGCTGGTACACGTCCAACGCCTGGGGGCGCACCCGGTTGAAAAAGGAGATCCCGAATGACGCGGAACTCATCGCGTATCTGAAGCCGCAGTGGCGCTGGATCGCGGCGCTCCAAAATGATTTTGCCGCCCGGGCCGACTGGTGCGTGAAGCCGTATGCCGAAGCCAACCATCCCCCGGTGGTCGTGCTCGCCCACGCGAACGATCTGACCGCCAAACCGGGCGAGACGGTGAAACTCAGCGCCCAAGGCACCAGCGACCCGGACGGGAACAAGCTCACCTTCCGGTGGTGGCAATACGCCGAGGCCGATACCTACTCGGGCGCCGTCAACATCGCCCACGCGGACGCACCCGAGGCTTCCTTTGTGGCCCCGCTTGACGCGGTCAGCGGTGACACCGTGCACATCATCTGCGAGGTGACCGACAGCGGTTCACCCGTCCTCACCCGCTATCAACGTGTGATCGTCACCATCCGCTGAGCCCCGTGCCCATGATTGCTCGTTCCACTCTCTGCGCCTCAGGCCTCTTCCTTCTGGTCGGGCTCATGGGCCACGCCCAGAATCCCCTCAATTTTGGCAGCAAGATCCTGACTGCCGATCCGTCCGGCCACGTCTGGGCCGATGGGCGGATGTACCTCTACACGTCGCATGACGAAGAGTGTCAGCAGGATTTCTGGATGAAGGACTGGCACGTGTTTTCCTCCAGCGATCTGATCAACTGGAAGGACCATGGCGCCGTCCTGTCCGTCAAGGATCTGTCCTGGGCGGACAACTACGCCTGGGCGCCCGATGCCGCCTACAAGAACGGGAAATACTACTTCTGCTTTCCCGTCGGCACCGGACACAAGGATCGCGTCAATCCGGAGAAGAGCACCAAATGGATGGGCATTGGCATCGCGGAGAGCGACTCCCCCACCGGTCCCTTCAAGGACATGATCGGGGGACCGCTCTGGCGGACGCCTTATGCGAACGATCCCTGCCTCTTCGTCGATGACGACGGCAAGGCCTATATCTACGCCCACGGACATGGCATTGACTGGCAGGTCCGCGAGATGGCCGATGATATGCGCAGTGTGCAGGGTGACTTCATCGCCATGGACATGGGCGGCCATGAACCGAAGATGGAAGGTCCGTGGGTCTTCAAGCGCCAGGGCATCTACTATTTCACGATGGCGGAGAACAACCGGAAGATCTCCTATTACATGGGCCGCTCCCCGAAGGGTCCATGGAAGTACCAGGGCGTGATCATGTCAGAGGAAGGCGAGAGCAACAACCACCACTCGATCGTCGAGTTCAAGGGCCAGTGGATCATGTTCTACCACCGCTGGCTCAAAACCGATTCTCCGTGCGCCACACCCCAGCGCCACGTCTGTGCCGAGTACCTCCACTTCAACGCAGACGGCACCATCCAGGAAGTGAAGCGAACTGAGGCAGGTGTCAGCACCCCGGCGGCCTCGCTCACCCCCTCGAAATAGCATCGCAACCACCGCCCAAGCCTACCGGCGTAGTCGTCACGTAACCAACCAATCCGCCCAGTCACACCATGCGCCCTTGCTTGACGAAACTCTTCCTGCTTCTCGCGACCCTCTCGGCCGTCAGCGGCTTCGCCGACGCCCTCCGGGATTCTCCCGAGATCAAATCGTTGCAAGGCGAGTTCCCGACCCTCGCCGCCTTGTTGACCGCCGAGAAACCTTGGGAGCAGGATCCTGCCGCCTTGGCCGGCAAGATCTTCAGCCGTCCGCCCACGCTCGCCCAAGGCAGCGCGACCGTTCCCCTCCTCCTGCAGGACCAGCGTGAGCTCGAAGGCTGGCCCGGCGAAAAAGTCTTCGCCCAGCTGTCCTACGAAACCGAGTACTACGTGTTCGATCGCATGCGGCCCGTGATCAAGCTGCACGTCGGCCGCCCGCTGACCTTCGCCATGCAACACGGCCGGCTCGAGGCTCGCGCGGCCGCGCGCGGAGGCGTCGCCCATTTTCCCATCCTCGATGCCAAGGTGATTCCTCCACTGCTGGAGCAACTGGATCACGCCGCCACCTCACTGGCCCGGTTCGGCGCCCGCAAGCTGCCCTCCGAGCATCCCTTGGTCTCCACCTACGCGCTGCCCAACGATGTGCTCATGACCGTCACCAATCTCACCGGTTCGACCAACGAGACACCCTATGTCGAGATCATGCTGACCCCGGCCGAGCCCGTGCAGAAGTTCGCGGGCACGCAGACGGTCGCCTTCCCCGGCGCCGAGGGTGCGGGTCGTTTCGCCTTGGGCGGGCGTGGCGGCAAGGTTTTCATTGTCACCTCGCTCGAGGACTATCTCCCCAAGGGGCGTCCCGGTCGCAAGGAAGGCACCTATGGCCAGGCCAGCGAACACGGCGCGACGTTGGGTGAGGGCAACTTCCGTCCCTACGTCGATGCGTTTGGCAAACTCCATCCCGATCAGGGCCAGCCCCTGCTGCCGGCTTTTCCGGCGCTGCCGGCGGAGCCGGTCATCCATGGGACCTTGCGCGAGGCCGTCGAGGCCAAGGGCCCGCGCTACGTGGTCTTCGCGGTCTCCGGCGATATTGCGCTGAAGAGCGAACTCGTCATCAAGAATCCCTACATCACCATCGCCGGCCAGAGCGCCCCGGGCGAGGGCGTGCAGATCCGCAACTGGGGCGTCAAGGTCGAGACCCACGACGTGATCCTCCGTCATCTGCGCATCCGCGTCGGCGAAGTCAAGGGACCGGGCAAGCTCCGCCGCGTGCTCGGCGAGCAGACCCATGCGCTCGATCTCGCCGGCATCAACATCATCGCCGACCATTGCGAGGCGGCCTTCGCGAACGACCAGATCTTCAACACCTACGGCTCCGTGTATCGCGAGGGAGCCACGCTGCAATGGTCCATGATCTACGGCGGCCCCACGAAATCCACGCACGAGAAGGGCAGCCACTCCATGAGCACCGTCGCCGTCGGTTGGACCTTCGTGTCGCTGCATCACAATCTTTTCGCCCACACCCGGCTCCGCAACCCGCGGTTGGACATGCTCACCTACGACTTCCGCAACAACGTCATCTATAATTTCTACGGCAACGGCTACGGCTCCGACAATGACACCCGGCGCCTCAACTACGTCGGCAACACCATGAAGAAGGGTCCCGACACCACCGGCGACACCGCCTATGCCTTCTCCGGCACGGGGCCGTATTGGCAGTACTACGCCGCCGACAACCGCGTGCCGGCCGATTTCAAGGGCGTCATTGAGGCAGAAGCCGTCGCTCCCCTCTCCCGGCCCATTCCTTTCGCCCCGGTGACGACGCACCCGGCCGACGAGGCTTTCCAGCTCGTGGTGGCGCAAAGCGGCGCCACCAAGCCCGTGCGCGATGCCCTCACCACGTGGGTCGCCCAGTCCGTCCTCGACGGCACCGGTTCGGTGCCTGGCACGCCGGACGACTGGCCCCACGGCGGCTTCCCCACCTACGCCCCGGCCAAGGCACCGGCTGACACCAACGTCAACGGCATCCCCGACGCGTGGGAATTGGCGCACGGTCTTGATCTCGCGAAGAGCAAGGCAACCGGTCGCGACCTCGATCCGCACTACGACAACATCGAAGTTTACCTGAATTCATTGTAATCCGGCAACCGACCCAACCCACATGCACATCAACCGACGCCATTTCCTCGCCAGCGCCTCCGCGGGCTTGGCGGCCGCCAGTTTGCCGCTCTCGGCCCGCGGGGCTGACTCCGCCAACAAGGAAGCCCTCCGGGAGAAATATGCCCGCTTGGATGCCATCCTCGAAAAGCCCGTTCTGCGTCGGGAGCTCTTCACGTCCCCGGTGATCATCGAGACGGTGGAACTGTTGCGCTATCAGAACAACTTCCTCTGTCGGGTCCGCTCCAAGGATGGGGCCGTCGGCTATTCGGCCTCGAACAACTCGCCGATGATGTCGGTCTGGCCCGTGCAGGTGAATCGCCTGCAGGATTTCTTTCTCGGCAAGGACGCCCGCGATCTGGAGTCGGTGATGGAGGAAGCCTACGTTCACCAGAGCAATTACAAGATGCAGAGCCTCGCGCTCTGGGTGCCGATGGCCACGATCGAGTTCGCCATCCTCGACCTGCTGGGCCGCATCGCCGGGCTGCCGCTGGGTCTGCTGATCAGCGACCGGATCTACAACCCGACCGTCAAGGTCTACCGGGCCAACGGCGAGCGCGACAACAGCGCGGAGGAAGTGCTGGCCAACCTCATTCGCGATGTGGAGGCGTCCGAGGCCAAGGCCCTCAAGCTCAAGCTCGGCGGCCGCATGAGCCACGTCGAGTATCCGGCGGGCCGATCGGAAAAACTCATCCCGATGGTCCGCGCGCATTTTGGCGACAAGATGGTGTGCATGGCCGATGCCAACGGCTCCTACGACGTCGCGGAGGCGATCAAGTTCGGCCAGTTGCTGCAGGAGTACAAATTCGCCTTTTTCGAGGAGCCCGTGCCCTTCGACTGGTACGAGGAGACCAAGGCCGTGGCCGATGCCGTCGACATCCCGCTCGCCGGGGGCGAACAGGAGTCGAGCATGCACGCCTTCCGCTGGCTCATCGCCAACGACGCGCTCGATATCGTGCAGGCCGACATGTACTACTTTGGCGGACTGATTCGCTCGATGAAGGTGGCGCGCATGGCGCACGCGATGGGCAAGACCCACGTGCCGCATATTTCCAGCGGCCTCGGTTACCTCTACATGGTGCATTTCGTGTCGGCGATTCCCAACGCCGGGGAATTCCACGAGTTCAAAGGCCTCACCAATCCCGCGTCCCTGCCCTACACCTGCGCCACCTCCACGCTGACCACCGAGGGTGGCTTTGTGACCGTGCCGACGGGCCCGGGATCAGGCATCGAAATCGATCCGGACTTCATCAAGAAGCACGTGGCCCTGAAACGGGACCGGGGTCCGGTCGCCGAATGATCGCCAGGCCGCCAATCCATTCGCGAAACCTATCCGCCATGAAAACAATTCTCCTCACTACCCTGCTTCTCGTCGCCACGTTCTGCACCCACCTTGCCGCCGCGGACAAACCCCGGCTGTTTGTCCTGACTGACATCGGCGGCGATCCTGACGACCAGATGTCCATGGTGCGGCTGATGACCTACGCCAACCAGTTCGATATCGAAGGCCTGGTCGCCACCCCTCCGGGCGGTGCGACGCACCCCGTGAATCCGGACATTATCCACAAGATCGTGGCCGCCTACGGCAAGGTGCGCGACAATCTCGAGCGGCATGAACCCGGTTTCCCGACGGAGGCCCGGCTCCAGGAACGCATCGCGGCGGGCCTGCCGCTGGGCGACATGGAGGCCGTGGGCGAGGGCAAGGACTCGCCCGGTTCCGAACTGTTGATCCGCGCCGCGGACAGCGATGATCCGCGTCCCCTCTGGGTCACGATCTGGGGCGGCCCCAACACCCTCGCCCAGGCCCTCTGGAAAGTCCGGGCCACTCGCACTGCGGCGGACCTCGCCCGCTTTGTCGCCAAGCTGCGCGTCTACGCAATCTCCGATCAGGACAACAGCGGGCCCTGGATCCGGAAGAACTTTCCCGAGCTTTTCTACATCGTCACTCCCGGTGTGAACGCCGGGGGCGGCTTCCATCACGCCACGTGGATCGCGATCGGCGGCGACAAGTTTCACGGCCGCTTTGGCGGGGCCGATTTCTCCCTCGTGACGAACGAGTGGCTGGAGCGCAACATCCGCCGCAAGGGTCCTCTCGGTGCCGCTTATCCGCATTGGGAGTTCATGATGGAAGGAGACACGCCGTCCTTCCTCTATCTGGTGAACAACGGCCTCAACGCGCCCGACCATCCGGATTGGGGCGGCTGGGGCGGCCGCTACGAGCTCTACACGCCGCGCATGGAAAAATGGTTTCTTGAGCCGGAGACGCGGCCTATCTGGACGAACGTCCAGGACGAGGTGCTCGGCAACGACGGCGAATGGCACACCACGAATCACGCGACGATCTGGCGCTGGCGGTCGGCCTACCAGAATGATTTTGCCGCCCGCATGGACTGGACGATCAAGCCCTACAACCAGGCCAATCATCCCCCGGTGGTGAAGCTCGACCATCCGGCCTATATCAAGGCCAAGCCGGGTGAACGCGTCGAGCTCAGCGCCACCGCTTCCAGCGATCCCGACGGTGATCCCCTCTCCTTTGAGTGGTTCTGCTATGAGGAACCCGGCACGCGCCGGATGTCGAACTCCGCAAGCGGGGTGAAGCACGACATCGTCGGCTTCGACCAGCCCAAGGCCTCGCTCACGGTCAAAACCAGCCGCGTCATGCCTCCCGGCTACGGCACCATGCACATCATCCTCGCCGTCACCGACCACGGCACACCCCGGCTCACGCGCTACGCCCGGGTGATCATCGACGTGCAGCCCTGAGTGGGTTTGCATTCACGGGACTTCCCGCCGCAGACCGATATGCGGAACTTTGCGCCTGCCCGCGCGTCCCGGGAAAATGACCGGGCCCGTCCGCTCACTTTCCGTTCGCCAACTCCGGCACCCTACCTCTCGATACCCTCGCCATGAAATTACGACTCCGTGCCATTCTCCTGCCGCTCCTTTCCTCGCTCACGTTGCTCGCGGCAGGCATGGCGCATGGCCAACCGGAGTCCCGCCAGCTGGCCTTCCCGACGGCCGAGGGCTACGGTCGTTTCGCGCAAGGCGGACGCGGCGGGCGGGTCATCGCGGTCACCAACTTGAACGACAGCGGCCCCGGCAGCCTGCGCGCCGCCGTGGAGGCGGAGGGCCCGCGCACCGTCGTCTTCGAGGTTTCCGGCCGCATCATCCTGCAGTCGCGACTCATCGTCCGCGCGGCCAACTCCAATCTCACCATCGCCGGGCAGACCGCTCCCGGACTCGGCATCTGTCTCAGTAACTACAACCTCGGCATTTTGGGCGCCCACGACGTCATCATCCGCTACCTGCGCGTCCGCCCCGGCAACACCTCCGGCACGACCCTCGACGGCATGGGCATGGCCTCGGCGGACCACTGCATCATCGACCACTGCTCGATCAGCTGGACGCTCGACGAGTCGTTTAGCTCGCGCAGCGCCCGGAACATCACCCTCCAGCGCACGCTCATCTCCGAGGCGCTCAACGCCGCCGGTCACAAAAAATACCCGCCCGGCACCCAGCACGGCTACGCGGCGAGCATCAGCGGCGATATCGGCAGCTTTCACCACAACCTGCTCGCGCATTGCGCGGGCCGCAACTGGAGCCTGGCGGGCGGCTTGAACAAGCCCGACCACACCTACGCCGGCCGGCTCGATATCCGCAACAACGTCGTCTATAACTGGAAACACCGCACGACCGACGGCGGCGCGCACGAGGTGAACTTCGTCAACAACTACTACAAGCCCGGCGCCGCCACGACGTTCTTCTACGCGCTCCGGCCCCAGTTCGCCAATTTTCCCGGCAGCCAGCAGTATTACTTCGCCGGCAATGTCATGCCCGGACACTTCGGCGTGGACGACCAGGAGAAGGGCCGCATCGCCGCGACCGAGAAAGGCGGCGTCATCCCGACGAGCTATCCTCCGTTCGTCGACCAACCCTTTTTCGAGTCCTACGTCCACACCCACACCGCCGAAGAAGCCTACGCCAACGTCCTCGCCGACGTCGGCTGCAATTTCCCTGCGCTCGACCCTCACGACCAGCGTATCATCGCCGAGACCCGCGCCGGCACCTTCACCTACCAGGGTAGCAAGACCGGCCTGCCGGGCTTGCCCGACTCACAGGACGATGTCGGCGGCTGGGACAACTATCCCGAGATCCATCGCCCTTCCGGCTGGGACACTGATCGCGACGGCATGCCTGATGCCTGGGAAATCGCCCATGGCTTGAACCCGGCGGACCCCGCCGACGGCGCCACCGATCGCAACGCCGACGGCTACACCAATCTCGAGGATTATCTCAACTCCCTGGTCGGCGAATCTGCGCCCGGGACTGGCCGCTGATCCCGGTCCGAGGCCTCGGGCCGCTCGGTCAGGCCGTCTCGTGCTGCAGGCGGTACTCCCGTGGGGTGCACCCGCAGGCCCGGCGGAAGGCTTCGTTGAACCGGCTGATCGAGTTGAAGCCTGAGCTGAAGGCCACCTCGACAATCTTCTCGTCGGTCGTGGCCAGCAACCGCTGGGCGTGCGACACCCGATGGTGCGTCAGGTAGTCGATCAAGGTGGTGCCAAAGGCCTTCTTGAACAGCCCCATGGCATAGTTGGGATGCAGCCCGACCTGCTCGCCGATCTCCGTGACCGTGAGCTGCTCGGTGTAACGCTGCGCAATCAGGCAGGCCATCTGCTCCACCTTGTTCAATTCGTTCCCATGCAGGCCCGCGTGCGCACTGCGGCCCTTCCGGGCCTTCATCGGGTTGGCGTTCTTGGCGGGAGTGGCATTGGCCGGGATCTTCGCGATCATGCGGCGGAGCCGGGCCTCCATTTCCAGCATGACGATGCGTTGCACGTCGTCATCCGCCTCAACGAGATCCTGCTCCCATTGGCCGAACAGCACGTGATCGAGCTTGAGCCGGGCGGGGGTGAGGTCCTCGGTCATCACGCTGCCCCGGAGCAATGGCTGCACGAAGCGCTCCGGGAGCTTGCACTGCAGGAACCAGGCGAGCGGGATCGTCACCACGAGGTAGCTGATTCCGGGTGAAAACTCCAGGATCTGGTGCGGGATCGCCGCCCAAAACACGCCCATCTGGCCGCCCGAGATCTGGACTTTGCGGCCGCCCAGCAGGTAGGTCACCCAGCCCTTCTCCAATATATTGACCTCGATCTCATTGTGGTGGTCGGGCCGCTTCATGGGGGACGGCGTCCACCGGACACAGGAGAACCCGTAGGGGGTGAAATCGGGACGGTCGGGATCAAACAAAGGCATAATATTAGGAAGCCGCAGATTGTAACCGGAAATGCGGGAGAATATACGCCATGATTGGCTTATGATTGTGGATCGGTCAACCCCGATACCCCTTCTCTATCTTGCCCTGTTCCGCAAGCTGCGGATTCTCCCTCTACTCATGAAATCTCCTACCCCTGTTCTCGGCGTCATCTTCGGCAATCGCGACTTCTTCCCCGACAAGCTCGTGGGGGAGGCCCGCGCCGACTTCATCAAGCTCTTCGCCGAACTGGGCGTGGAAGCCGTCATGCTGGACCCGGCCGCCACCAAGCTCGGCGGCGTGGAGACCCACGATGACGCCCGCAAGTGCGCCGACCTCTTCAAGGCCAACCGGGAACGCATCACCGGCGTGCTCGTGGTGCTGCCCAACTTCGGCGACGAGAAGGGCGTGGCCGACACCCTGAAGCTCGCCGGGCTCAATGTCCCGGTGCTCGTCCAGGGCTATCCCGACGATCTCGACCGCCTCGACGTCATCCGCCGGCGCGATGCCTTCTGCGGCAAGATCTCCGTCTGCAACAATCTCCGCCAGGCCGGCATTCCGTATTCCCTGACGACCAAGCACGTCGTCCTCCCGACCGACGCCACCTTCCGCGCCGACCTCAACAAGTTCCTCGGCGTCTGCCGCGTCGTCCGCGGTCTGCGCGGCGTCCGCATCGGCGCCGTGGGCGCCCGTCCCGGCGCCTTCAACACCGTCCGCTACTCCGAGAAAATTCTCGAGCGCAACGGCATCTCCGTCACCACGGTCGACCTCTCTGAGATCCTCGGGGCCGCCGGCAAGATCGCCGAGGCCGACAAACGCGTCGTCGCCAAGATCGACGAGATCAAGGCCTACGCCAACGCCACGGCCGTCCCGCCCGCCAAGCTCATCCAGATGGCCCGCCTCGGCATCGTCCTCGACGATTTCGTCGCCGCCCACCACCTCGATGCCACCGCCATCCAGTGCTGGACCTCCGTGCAGGCCAACCACGGCTGCAACGTCTGCACCAGCATGAGCATGATGTCCGAAAACTTCCTGCCCAGCGCCTGCGAGGTCGACGTCACCGGCGTGCTCACCATGTACGCCATGCAGCTCGCCTCCCTCACGCCGAGCGCCCTCGTGGACTGGAACAACAACTACGGCACCCACGACGACAAGTGCGTGCTCTTCCACTGCGGCAACTGGGCCAAGTCCTTCCTGCCGGACATCAAGATCCTCAACGCCCCCATCCTCGGCTCCACCCTCGGGGTGGAAAACACCTGGGGCGCCCTCGACGGCCGCACGCCGGCCACGCCGCTCACCTACGGCCGCATCACCACCGACGACACCAGCGGCGTCATGCGCGCCTATGTCGGCCAGGGCCAGCTGACCAACGACGAGCTCAAGACCTTCGGCAACCGCGCCGTCGCCCACGTGCCGCGGCTCCAGAAGCTCATGCACCACATCTGCCGCGAGGGCTTCGAGCACCACGTTGTCATGAACAGCTCCCACACCTCCGCCATTCTCGAAGAAGCCTTCAGCCGCTACCTCGGCTGGGAAGTCTATCACCACGAAAACCAGGACGCCTGAGCGCGTCGCTCCCCCCGTCCTCCCCTGCACTCCATGCTCTCCGACCAAGCCCTCCTGCTGAAATCCTTCGCCCTGCGCCGGCGGATGCTGCAGCTCATCCATGCCGCCGGTGCCGGCCATACCGGTGGCGGCCTCTCCTGCCTCGATATCCTCAACGTGCTCTACAACCGCATCCTCCGCATCACGCCGGAGACGACCGAGGATCCGTTGCGCGACCGCTACGTCCAGAGCAAGGGCCACTGCGTGGAGGCCCTCTACGCCGTCATGTCCGACCGCGGCTATTTCCCGGACGCGGCCCTGGATACCGTCTGTCACTACAAGTCCTACTACGTCGGCCACCCGACCCGGAAGATCAAGGGCATGGAAATGAACACCGGCGCCCTCGGCCACGGCCTGCCGATCTGCCTGGGCATGGCCCTTGCCGCCAAGCAGGACGCCGCCGCCTACCGCGTCTACACCCTCCTCGGTGACGGCGAGCTCGCCGAAGGCTCCAACTGGGAGGCCGCCATGGCCGCCTCCCACTACAAGTTGGACAACCTCGTCGCCATTCTCGACCACAACACCCTGCAGATCACCGGCCACACGAAGGACGTCATGTCCAACGAGCCGCTCGCGGACAAGTGGCTCGCGTTCGGCTGGGAAGTCCGCCCGGTCAACGGCCACGACTACGCCGCCCTGACCACCGCCATCACCACGCCCCACCCGGGCAAACCGCTCCTGGTCATCGCCAACACCGTCAAAGGCAAAGGCGTCAGCTTCATGGAAAACGTCGGCAAATGGCACCATGGCGTCCCGAGTGACGCCGAACTCGCCCAGGCTATCACCGAGCTGGATTCAGCCGCCGCCAAACTTCAGGAGACCCTCAAATGAGCGCCCCCGCCCCCTCCATGTTCACGCCTGCGGCCGCCGAGCAGCTGCAGAAACTCGGCCTCAAGAAAGGCCGCGCCAATCTCGAGGAGTTCGCCGACACCCTGCAGGCCCTCGCCACCGCCGACCGCAACATCGTGGCCGTGACCAGCGACTCCCGCGGTTCCGGCAAACTCGCCCCCTACGGCAAGGCCCTGCCCAAGCAGATCGTCGAGGTCGGTATCGCCGAACAGAACCTCGTCGGCATCACCGCCGGTCTCGCCGCCTGCGGCAAGAAGTCCTTCGGCGTCTCGCCTTCGTGCTTCCTCACCGCCCGCTCCCTCGAGCAGATCAAGAACGACATCTGCTACTCCAACGTCCCCGGCGTCGTCGTCGGCATCAGCTCCGGCGTCAGCTACGGCGCGCTCGGCAGCACCCATCACTCGATTCACGACCTGGCCGTCCTCCGCGCCATCAACAACCTCACCATCCTCGTCCCGGCGGACAACTTTGAGACCCGCGAGGCGATCCGTTACGCCGCCCAGGCCACGCGCCCTGTATTCGTCCGCTTCGGCAAGGCGGCCATGCATGACTTGCCCGGCTCCGCCAACGGCTTCAAGGTCGGCAAGGCCCGCTTGATCCACGAAGGTCGCGACGTCGCCTTCATCGCCAACGGCGAGACCGTCGTGCACGCCCTCCTCGCGGCCGCGCATCTGGCCGCCCAGGGCATCTCCGCCCGCGTGCTCAGCCTGCACAGCGTCAAGCCCCTCGACACCGAGGCGATTCTGGCCGCCGGTCGCGATTGCAAGGCCGTCATCACCGTCGAGGAGCACATGGTCAACGGCGGCGTGGGTGAGGCCGTCGCCTCCACCCTCCTCCAGGCCGGCCTCGCGCCAAAGTTCAAGATCGTCGGCTTCCCCGACGAGGACACCGTCACCGGTGCCCAGGCCGACATCTTCCGCCACTACGGCATCAGCATGGAAGGCCTGAGCGCCACGGCCCAGTCCCTGTTGGCCTAGTCCATCGGTCCTGCCAGTCATATCGGTCGCATTCTTCAGCATGCTCTTCCTCGCCCTCGACCAAAGCACCTCGGCCACGAAAGCCCTCCTCTTCGACGCCGAAGGCCGCTCTCACGATCGTGAGTCGCGCGACCACAAGCAGCATTATCCCCAGCCCGGCTGGGTCGAGCACGACGCCGAGGAAATCTGGCAGAACACGCTCTCCGTGCTCCAGTCCCTGCTTTCGCGGCAGATGGCCCGGACCGCGCAGATCGTTTCCCTGAGCATCACCAACCAGCGCGAGACCATCGTGGTGTTTGACCGGGCCACCGGACGCCCGCTCCACCCCGCCATCGTCTGGCAGTGCCGCCGCGGCGACACCTTTTGCGCGGAACACGCCACCGCGGGCCGCGAGCCGATGCTGCACGAGAAGACCGGCCTCAAACTCGACGCCTATTTCTCCGCCTCAAAGCTCCAGTGGCTGGTCCGCCACAAGCCCGACCTCGCCGCTCGGCTGGCCGATGGCTCGGCCCTCATCGGCACGATCGACGCCTACCTGATCTACCGCCTGACCGAGCGCCAGGTCTTCGCCACCGACTCCACCAACGCCAGCCGCACGCTCCTCTACGACATCACCCGGCTGCGTTGGGACGAGGAACTCTGCCGGATGTGGCAGGTGCCGGTCCGGGCCCTGCCCGAGGTGCGCGACAGCTCCGCGCATTTCGGCGATACCACGCTCGACGGCCTGCTGGCCAAGCCCCTGCCCATCCGCGGGGTCATGGGCGATTCCCAAGCCTCGCTCTTCGCCCAACGCTGCTACAGCCCCGGCTCGGCCAAGGCCACGTTTGGCACCGGCTCCTCGCTGTTGCTCAACATCGGCGCCAAACCCCGCCTGTCCCAGAAAGGCGTGCTCACCGCCCTGGCCTGGACCCATGCCGGTGAGGCCACCTACGCCTTCGAAGGCATCATCATCTCCGCCGCCTCCACCCTCACCTGGCTGCGCGACCAGCTCGGCCTGGCGCCCGACGTCCCGGCCATCGAGAAGCTCGCCCTTGAGGTAACCGACAACAGCGGCGTCTATCTCGTGCCCGCCTTCACCGGCCTCGGCCTGCCCCACTGGCAACCCGCCGCCCGTGCGGCCATCCTCGGCCTGAGCAGCCACAGCGACCGCCGCCACGTGGCGCGGGCGGCGTTCGAGTCGATCGCCTACCAGATCCGTGACGCCCTCGACGCCATGCGCACCGAGGCCGGGGTCCCGCTGGTCGCCCTGCACGGCGACGGTGGCCCGACCGCCAGCAAGTTCCTCATGCAATTCACCGCCGATCTCACCGGCGTGGAACTCCGGGTCGCCACCATGTCGGACTGCTCCCCGCTCGGCGCCGTGCTGGCGGGTCAGCTTGGTCTCGGCGTACACCCGTCGATCGCCTCGCTCGCCGCGGTCCCCCGCGAGGAAACCGTTTACCAGCCAAAGCAGCGCAGCGACCAGGTCGCCTCCCTCTACGCCGGCTGGCAGGCCGCCGTCCGCCGTATCGTAGCCTCGTAATCCCGCCTCTTCAGGCGGAGGCCCACGCTCGTCGAGACGGAGCCCTGCGAAGGCTGATCCCTGTGGGCCTTTCCGAAAGCCAACCACGCAACCCCTTTGGAGGGCGTGTCTCCCGACGCGCCGCTTCCTAAGGTGAAGGGCACGCTTGTCGGGCCGAAGCCTATGCGAAGCCGGAAGCTAGGCGAAGGCTGATCCCTGTGGCCCTTGCCGTCCGCCACCCGCGTGCCTTGATTCCCTTGGAGGGCGTGTCCTTGTCGAGCCAGCTTGTCGCGCCGAAGCTATGGCGAAGTCGGAAGCCCCGCGACGGCTGATCCTGACGCGCCGTGTATGGCTGCATCAAAGTGGATCGCCCACGGGCCGGAATTGATCACCACAGAATACACGGAACACACGGAAAATGGGTTTTGCACAGGAGGGAACTGAGGGACGAACAAGCCAGCATCGTCTCGCTTCTCAATGCAGGGAAACACGACCAGCGCCCAGCTCGACAAACTTTCATGGGATTACCATGGCTCTGCGGTTCCAAAACTCCGTTCCCTCCGTTCACTCCTATGCCATCCGCCGACCTTCCGTGTATTCCGTGTGTTCCGTGGTTAACCCTGCTTTTGTCTGTATTCGTGCCCCCTTCGTGTCCTTTCGTGGGCAATCCTTCCGATCCCGACCCAATCCCGGAGTAATCACCACGGAATACACGGAACACACGGAAAAGGGATTTTGCACAGGCGGAGAAAGGCGAGGATCTCGCGGGTGTGCGACGCCTTCACGACCGGAGTCAGATTAGAAAGCGCCAAGGCTGCCTTCCAACCTGGAAAACTAACGGGCTGTTTATCATGCATACACGTTTGGCCCGTGTGCTGTCAGGTTGAGCTTTTGCCCGGTAAAAATCAACGGGCAAAAGCTCAACACGGAAAACTCAAAGGTTGATTTGGTGAGACTTGCAGACTTAATTCCCCAAAATGACCGCCCGTGCGAAAGCTCAACCCAGTTGCGGTGAATAACACTGTTAGCCAAAAGATATGTTCTCCGCTCTAAAGCGCTTGTTCGGTGGCCAGCCGAAGCCGGAAGAAGCAGACCCCATTGCCGATGCCATACGTGCGGGCGCAAAAGAAGAAGCTATGCGGCTTGTCGCCGATGCGGGCGTATGGATTCCCTATCGAGACCCCAAAGAGCAAGCCGACGGATCGCTTGCCGTGCGCTATTTTGATTCCGAATCATGTTTCCCGGTTTTCTCTTCGCTTCAGCACGTGATTCCATACCTGCAGCGAGAAGGTTTCATCGACGGCACCAAGGTCGTATCGACACCAGCACATCAGGTCAGTATCGAGTTCTTCAGTGCGAATCAGCATTTGGGGGAGACCCTCACACTGAATCCAGGCAGTGACTCGGAGTGGAAGTTCACACCGAGCGAGTTTCAGGCAATCGTGGCGTATGCAAAAAAGGGCTAACAAGCGTCCAGAGCCAATGTCGGTGCTGCGCACCGCCATGGCTCATCACTGAACGATCGGCGGAAGAAAGATGAAGCATGCGTTGATAGTTATCGTTTCCGTTGTCGGGCTTTTCGCTGCGTTTTACCTCGGCGCGAAGGTGCTAGACCCCGGTTACGATAAGGAGCGTGCCGAGATTCTGCGCGTGGCGTATTCGCATCCTGATATCACGAGTCGCGTCGGCAGCGTCAGCACCGCATCATTCGTCATGAAGAAGAAAGAGGGGCTGGCCGTGTTATCGCGTTATTTTCGGGACGACTGGACTCGTGTCCGCAGCGAAGGTGTCACGAAGGGAAGCGCTCGCGTTTTCATTCTCGGCTCGAAGGAGGGTGGCGTTTTCGTGATTCACTACAGCTTCATCGAGAAGATTGGCGGATTCGCCCTGGAGTCCGTAGACACTTCCGCCTTTGATTCGCCACAAGAACGCCGATCCAGCCGGCACAGACAACTGCGGGGAGCTGACGCTCCCCTCCGTGTCTGACCTCAAACGATCGGCGGAAGACATGAGCATTTTTTCTCGGATTTTCGGTTCAAAAGAGGAGCCCGCGAAGCCAAGCGAGCACGCCGTGATTGTTCGAGTGCCCATCACGGCGGCGAATGGCACAGAGGAAGAGATCCAGCACCTCATGGGTCTCGAATCTGAGTTGGAGTCGGCAATCGTCGAAGCCGGCGCCGGAGAGTTTGATGGGAATGAGTTTGGTGAGGGCGAATACGTTTACTACATGTATGGCCCCGACGCCGACAGCCTCTTTGCATCTGTGGAGCGTCTGCTCCGCGACCACGATCTCGCGAAGAAGGGTGTCGCCGAAGTTCGATATGGCGGACCGGGTGCGAATGCTCGCAAAGTCGTGCTCAGCTCATGAAGAGGCCGATCCAGAGCATCACAGCCAACTCCGGGGAGCTGACGCTCCCCTCCGTGGCTGACTGCTGACGATCGGCGGAAGACATGAGCGCATCCCGTCCAATATTTGATGAAGCCGTTACTGGCTTTCGGTCATTTTTAAGAAAGGAAGGCAAAGCGGACCGTCTGCTTTGGATCTCGCGGGAGCGTATTACCGGTTGGCGCACCTCATTTTGGGTTTTCCGTCCTGAGGAGCTTCAGTCGGACGCCATGAGCCGTAAGTTCTATGACGCATTGCGCACGAAGAAGACGAGCATCCGCATCGATACGTTTGGTGAGCTACCCTCCGGCATGCTGGCATACGTTGAAGATTACGGCGGCGACGGTGGTCATTTGAATTACGGCATCGCGACGGGTTCGCGCCAGATTCGTGTCGTCTCGTCGAGATTCTATTGGTGGATTGCCAGCCTGATCAGTCGTCTCCTTGGTGAGAGTCCGTTGCTTCGTAGTATCCAGATCCCTAAGACGGCCGATCCAGTCGGCACAGACAACGACGGGGCTGCGCCCCGTCGTGTCTGACCTCAATCGTTGGGCACGGAAAAGATGAAGTATCACACGCTCATCATCCGTCAGCTGCTACGCTGGCACTCCTCGCCGGCGGACGGTGGCCGTTACGAAATGGCGCATGCTTGCACTCACTGCGGAGCCGGCGCTGTCCGCACAGACCCGCTCTTCGCCTCTGCGAGCGTCTGCAAGGCCGGCGTCGCGGCGACCTACAAGCTCCAAGTTGTCATTTCGAAAGATGTGTTCGAGCGCCTTTCGGCCGCTGGAGTTACCTGCATGCGGCCGGTGGTCGATCAGAAGAAGAAGGAACCTGTGGAGTTCTGGAGTTTGGAGCCGGAGGCGATTCTCCCTCCTTGGGCGAAGGCATCAGAAGGTTTCGCCATCGAAGGTCAGTGTCCGCGCTGCCATCGCGATGGTTTTTTCGACGTTCCAAAAAGAAGCTTGGGTTTGGTCTATACGACTATACCTGCAGCCGATGTTTTAGCCACTTGGGAGCATTTCGGAAATTCTCGTTTGCGAACGCCATTCGAAGAAAGTCTCTTTGCGATACCGAGGCTTATCGTGAGCGACCGCGTCCGCGATGTTTTCGGTGACTACAAGGGCGTCGAGTTTCTCGAAGTTCAAACAACGGAGCCCAACCAGATCATCACAGCGCAACGCGCTTCGCGCGTGGCTGACTGATGGCGATCGGCGGAAGAAAGATGAAGAGCTACAGCGCATGGACAGGCCTCGACGGAAAGGCCAAGACCCTGGTCGAAGGCGTCGAACGCCCTCGTGCACTGAACGGCACGCACGTGCCAGAGACCGAAGTTCAGCTTTGGACGATTCACGCGGCCACTTGGGAAGAAGCCAGTGCCATTCATTTTTTGCGGCTCGGCAGTGGTGACTATAGCCCTCACGGAGAGGCGCAGCCTTGTCCGGTGTGCGGTGCGATGTTTTATCCTGAAGGCAGCCGGGATTGTTGGCGCTGCGAGCGAAAAGTCTAAGAGAGCCCATCCAGCAGCCACAGCAGCAACGCCCTTGCTCTCACCTAATTCGCTGATGATATCTCCGCTCAACATGGCCCCGTTATTCAAAAGAGACGGTTTGCCCGCCCGCCGGGCGTGGCTGATCTGAGGCGATCGGCGGAGAATTTATGACTAAACACGAAGCTGCTTGGCTTGCCCTAAGAGTATCTGGATTGGTGCTGGCTTTGTCTGCGGTCCAGCACATAGCCGCCATCGTTTACGTTGCGTGGCTTTTCTTCACGGGTGTATTTCGCGATGTGCAGGGCAGTATTTCTGATCGGTTATCTCTCCAAGCTTCGCTTCCCCAGTTCATCTACGGCGCGGTCGTATTGGGCGCCGCATATTATCTCCTCTTCCGCGGCGAAGCCTTGCACCGCCTCATCATGAAAGAAGGAAAGAAGTGAATAGCCGATCCAGACCGCCAGAGAACAACGCGCGGGATTTGACCTGATTCGTATGCTCCATCTCCGCTCGGCATCTCCCGTAGTTCAAAAGGGCTCACTCCACGCTCGCCCGCGCGTGTCTCATCGGTAACGATCGGCGGAAGAAAGATGAAGGCTCGATACCATTTTCTCGGCGCTGGGGTGCTCGGTTATTTAGGCGTGATCGCGTTCATGCTTCAAAGATTGGATTTCTCGATGCTCCCTGCGGTGTTTGTCGGCAGTTCGGTTGCCAGAGAGGTCGCCGCGATGCATCAAGAAAGCCATCCCTTCGTTTTCCCATGGCAGTCGTTTGCGGGCCTGCTCTTGTGGGCCTTAGCTGGCGCTCTCGCAATTCGTGGCTGCATTCGGGTTGCTCAAAGCCCTCACCCGGAAAGGAAGCCGATCCAGCCACCACAGACAACGACCGGGAGCTCCGCTCCCAGTCGTGTCTGAGTTCAATCGATGGGCGAACAAAGATGTCCCTAGCGCTTCCCTTCACCCTCTACACGAAGAAGACGAAGATGATCGTGCTTCTGCTTCTGTGTAGCGCGTTCACCGCTGGCGGAATCTGGATGGTTCTCGATGGCCAGAAGATGGGATGGTTCTGCGGCGGATTCTTCGCCCTCGGCATTCCGATTTTCCTCATCCAGATGCATCCGCGTGCCTCATATCTCACGGTTAGCGATGAGGGCTTCGAGTTCAGTTCGCTTTTCAGAAAGACCTGCTATCGGTGGTCCGACCTCGCTGCTTTCGGCACGTATACGCTTCGCCCGGGAGGCACTTTCGTCGGCTTTGACTTTTCTCCGAGCTTTCAGGCCGCACCGAAAATGAGAGCGGCATCGAAGGCCATGGCGGGTTTCGAGGCTGGCCTGCCCGATACCTACGGCATGAAGGCTGATGAGCTCGCCCTCTTGCTCGCGAGTTACCACGCGGAAAGCATGAAGAAGGCCCATCCAGTCGGCACAGACAACGACCGGGCTGCGCCCGGTCGTGTCTGACCTCAAACGTTCTGCAAAGAAAAACCGTGGGCCACTCCTCCATCATTTTCGCAGACGGTCATGAGATATTTCACGACTTTGACCTGTGGGCGATGCGACATTTTTTCGTGCTCGAAGCCCAGTTGATCGCTGCCGAAGAGAAGACGAAAGATGCTGTGGCCGCTGCTCAGTTCATTGATTGCTGGGATTGGCAAGGCCCTGGCGTTTATGTCGGCACGGATTTCGATCCGTTTGTGTCTTCACCGACGAGAGCCGCACTGCTGCTGCGGATATTTGAAGGAGCGCGAAGAAAGATTTCGGACTTTGGTTCGGATATTCCACTCGCATATCTACAGAAGCATTTGAATTCCAGGACCAGGTATTTTACTCTGCCGCAGTCTACGGAAAGAATCTGTGGCGAGATTGATCGCATGATCGCGTTGCTAAAAAGAGGGCAGAACCAGACCAGCACAGCCAACGACCTTCATACGGACTGAATCGCACATGGCGCTCTACGCTCAAGATTCAGTTTCAGTTCGGAAGGGTTTTGTTTGCGCTCGCCGGTCGTCGGCTGACTGGTAGCGATCGCCGAAAGATGAATGAAATCGTTGCCAAGCGTGTTGCCTCGGTGGGTCTCGCACTTCAGCTCGCTTTGCTGGTCGGCCTCGGCGTCACGGTTGTCGGCGCCTTGGGCACTTTTGCCGGTATCGGCGGCGCAAAAGACCGGGCTGAAGCAGCGGCTTCGATCATCGGTGGTGTATCGCAAGCGCTGAGAGCGACCATGTTTTCCGTTCCCGTTGCTTTTGCGGGTTTGATCCTTCTCGCACTTGCGCTGCGTGACGGCCGAGGGAGAGAAAGCTGGATTTTCGTCGCCTCCTGCGTGGCTCTTTGCTTTTGGCTGTTGGTCTTCCCCGTCGGCACAGTCATTGGAGTCATCGGCCTCTGTCTGCTGATTCCGAGGCGGCGAGAGTTCATGAAGAAGGGCGATCCAGTCGGCACAGACAACGACCGGGCTGCGCCCCGTCGTGTCTGACCTCAAACGTTGGGCGCAGAAAGAATGAGACCCTTACTTATAGCTTTGTTCGCTGTCGCAATGGCGGGATGTAGCCACGTCGCAAGCAAGGGTCCGCTCGCGACTAATCCTTTGGTTGGAGTCTATGAAGGTCGTGACGTCATTGATACGGAAGAGCGTCTCACATTGAGCTCCGATCAGACGTTCACTTATGACTTCATACCGTTGGGCCAGGGTGGCGAGAGTTACACCGGTCGTTGGAAGTCTAGGGATAATTTAGTGATTCTGATCGCCAAGCTAGAGTCCGGTGAAGAAGTAGAGTTTCCGCTGAAGGTCGCATATGAGAAAGGCGTCCCGATTCTGACATATTCATGGGCCAGTCTTGAGAAGGCGAGAGGTCGGATGCTCATTCCCAATGTTTTCGTTCGTTGTCCAGAGCCCAACCAGTCAGCCACAGCGCAACGCCCTTGATCTCACCTGAATCGTCGATCATGCTTCCGCTCCACATGGCCCCGCATTTCAAGAGAGACGGCTTGCCCGCCCGGCGGGCGTGGCTGATCTGAGGACGATCGGCGGAAAGACAGCCATGAACAACGGAAGCATTTCTCTCTTCGATTTCGTCACCGGGTGGATGGCTTTTCTCTCTTTTTTCGTAGTCACGTTTTGTATCGCGACGCTCCGCTCCCACGTCGACAAGGCAAAGATTCGGAAAGAAGAGATCATCTCCGCGTTGTTTCGATCACCAATTCCTCCCGAGCATGTTTTGACTGATTCGGGGAAGCGTCGGGTGAAGATCGCCAAAATCGCTATAGGAGTCTGCATGACCACCGTTGCTGCCATCGTGATTCGAAACCAAGTCCTCGGAAGATAGAAGCCGATCCAGTCAGCCACAGTCCAACGCCCTTGATCTCACCTTAATCGATGATTACGCCTACGCTCAACATGGCCCAGTTATTCATCCGCCTTCGCCAAGCCTACGGCGCGACAAGAAGAGACGGCTCGCCCGCCCGGCGGGCGTGGCTGATCTGAGGCGATTGGCGGAAGATTATGCTCGTCCTCGCAAACGCAGGAATACCGATGCTTTACTTCCATCTGCCCGCGATGGTGCTGGCGCTGGTTCCGGTTATCGCGGCCGAGTGGTTTTGTGCGCAGCGACAGTATCGTATCCCGAGAAAGAAAGCACTGAAGGGGGTCGTTGCAGCGAATTGTTTTTCGGCGCTATTGGGATTTCCGCTCTTCTGGCTCATCGGTGTGGCGGTCCTGATATTGGGCGGGCCGCACCTCGATGCGGTGGCGCCCAGCATTCGGAAGGTCTTTGAAGTCGGCGCCGGGGCGATCTGGCTTGGCCCGGATGCTAGCGGTATGCAGATCGTCGGAGCGGGACTAGCTATGCTGATACCGGCCTTCCTAGTCTCAGTGTTATCGGAGCGCTGGATTCTTCGCAGCGCATGGAAGGACATATCGCCCGAGGTTATTGCGCGATTCAGTTGGAGCGCGCATTTCGTTTCTTATCCAGTGCTCATAGTCGTATGGCTCTGCTATCTAGCATGGACGTGGTGATAAGAGGCCGAATCGGGTAGCCGGGAGTGATTAGCTCCCGGCCCCCACACCACCGAGCGTACGGGTTCAGCCTTCGCGCGAGGCTTCGGCCCGACAAGGCCGTACTCGGCGGTTCCGATCTGATTACCGTTCCGCTTCAGGGTTCGCCGATGCTTGCGCGGTCGGCGTCGTCTGGCTCGATTGCCCCACCCCGCCGCTCCGTTCCCTCCGTTTACTCCTGTGCCACCTGCCGGTTTTCCGTGTATTCCGTGTGTTCCGTGGTTAACCTTGCCTTGGCTTCCTTCCGATCCCGATCCAATCCCGGAGTAGTCACCACAGAATACACGGAACACACGGAAAAGGGATTTTGCACAGGAGGGAACGGAGCTAACCAGGCAACCACACCCAGCCCGCTTGGTCCTGATCCTCGGAGCAGTGAGACCCGAGTGCCATCAAGCCCAAGGTCTTTGCCGGTGTCCCGGCCCCGCCGCTCCGTTCCCTCCGTTTACTCCTGTGCCACCTGCCCGGCCTTCCGTGTCTTCCGTGTGTTCCGTGGTTAACCCTGCCTTGGCTTCCGCCCCCTTTCGTGTCCCCTTCGTGTCCTTTCGTGGGCAACCCTTCCGATCCCGATCCAATCCCGGAGTGATCACCACAGAATACACCGAACGCACGGAAAACCGATCGTGCTCAGCAGAACCCTGAACCAGGCCCGGCGGCGAGCGCCGGCCCTACACCCGGCGGCCTTCGCTCAGTCCCGGCTGTTCTCGGAATTATCGTGGTCCTTGCGGTAGTCCCGCGGCGTACAGCCGCAGGCTCGACGAAAGGCCTCGTTGAACCGGCTGATCGAGCTGAATCCCGAACTGTAGGCCACGTCCACGATCTTCTGGTCGGTGGTGGCCAGCAGCCGCTTCGAGTGGAATATCCGGTGATGGGTCAGGTGATCGATCAGGGTGGTCCCGAATACGCGCTTGAAGAGGCGCATGGCGGAGTTCGGATGCATCGTCACGGCCTTGCCGATGTCGGTGATCGTGATCGGCTCGACGTAGTTCTGGGCGATGAAACACACCATCTGCTCCACCTTGTTCAGGGCGCCGACCTGGATCTTGGCGGCCACGCGTGGCTTCTTGACCGCGGGCTCGGCCGCCAGGGTCGCGGCCAGCCGGCGCAGGCGCGTCTCCATCTCCCGGGTGACAATGTCCCGGATGATCCGTGAGTTCCCCTTGAGGTCCTCCTCCCATTGCTCAAACAGCGCCGTGTCAAAGCCGGCCCGGACGGCGAGCGGCTCGCTGATCACCTCGCCCCGCATCAGCGGATGCACGATCGAGTCGGGCAGTTGGCTTTGCAGGAACCACGCAAGCGGCAGCGTCGCCACAAAGTACTCCGTGTCCTTCTCGTAATCGATGATCTGGTGGGGAATCGCCGCCCAGAACGCCGTCAGCCTGCCGGTCTGCACCTTGATCTTCCGGGCGCCGATCATGTAGGTCACGCGGCCCCGCCGCAGCATGTTCAGCTGGATCTCATTGTGGTGGTCCGGACGCTGCATCGGCGACGGAACCCAACGCACGCACGTCAGGCCGTAGCTGGTGAAATTGGGTCGATCGTTCTCGAATTTGGCCATGGGTTAGGATCCCGTTGAAAGTATGTCCGTCCAAGGGGGAAACAATGTCAATAATCGCCTATGATTCTCGGCGTTTGTTGCTATTCGTAACCCTGTCCCCGCAGGTCGCCCGCTTTCTTCCGTTGGTACAGTCAGACACCCTTCGTTCCCCGCCTCGCCCCTCTCTTTCCGGACATGAAATACCTTCCGCGCTCCTCCTTCCTCCTGTTTGGACTGCTCAGCACCGCGTTCGTTCACGCGGGTGAGAAGTCGCTCATCGACACCTCGCATTCCCCCCATGCGGTCATGTACATGCCCGATCTTGCCGATGTGAAATGGAACGGCGGCCTCCTCGGTGAGCGCTTCGACGTCGCCCGTGATGTCATGGTGCCCCACATGGGCGAGCTGATGAGCAACCCCGCCACCAGTCCCGCCTGGCGCAACTACCGCATCGCCGCCCGCCTCGAGACCGGCAAGTTCTCCGGCCCGCCGTTCAATGACGGTGATTTCCTGAAATGGTTCGAGGCCCTCGCCCAGGTCTACGCCATCACCAAGGATCCGGCCATCGACGCCCGCATGGACGAGATCATCGCCGTGGTCGCCAAGGCCCAGCGCGAGGACGGGTATCTCCATACCCAGACAATCATTCCCCAGCGCAACGGCGATCCCGTGAAGGAATTCGCCGACCGCGAGCACTTCGAGACCTACAACATGGGGCACCTGATCACGGCGGCCTGCATCCACTACCGCGTCACGGGCAAGACCTCCATGCTCGATCTCGCCCGCAAGGCCGCGGACTACATCGACCGCCTCTGCCACGACCGCCCCCTGGAACTCGCCCGCAACGCGATCTGCCCCTCCCACTACATGGGGGTCGTCGAGCTATACCGCGTCACGCACGAGCCCCGCTACCTCGAGCTGGCCAAACAGCTGATCGAAATCCGCAGCCTCGTGCCCCCGCAGGACGGCAGCGACCACAATCAGGACCGCATGCCCTTCCGCCAGATGACCGAGGCGGTCGGCCACGCGGTCCGCGCCAACTACCTCTACGCCGGGGTCGCCGATGTCTACGCCGAGGACGGCGACCAGAGCCTGCTGAAGACCATCGAAACCATTTCCGACAACGTCGCCGGGCAGAAACTCTACATCACCGGCATGACCGGCGCGATCTACGACGGCGCCTCGCCCGACGGCGTCGACCACACCAAGCACAAATACATCAAGACCATCCACCAGGCCTACGGCCGCGACTACCAGCTGCCCAACCTGACCGCCTACAACGAGACCTGTGCCACCATCGGCTACGGCATGTGGATCTGGCGCATGCTGGCCCTCACCGGCGATGCCCAGTACGCCGATCTGTTCGAGCAGACCCTCTACAACGGCATTCTCCCCGGCATCAGCCTCGAGGGTAAGGACTACTTCTACGTCAACCCGCTGAAGAAGATGAAGGAGTTCGACGTGCCGCTCCGCTGGTCCCGCACCCGCGTGCCCAACATCCCCGTCAGCTTCTGCTGCCCGCCCAACGTCGTGCGCACCATCGCGGAGATGCACAACTACGTCTATTCGCTCTCGCCGGACACCGTCTGGGTCAACCTGTTCGCCGCCAGCTCGCTCGACACCCGATGGAACAACGGCGCCACGATCCGGCTCCGCCAGGAAACCGATTACCCCTGGGCCGGCGCGGTGAAGCTCATCATCGACGAGGCCCCCGCCAGTGCCGTCACCTTCCGGCTGCGCATCCCGGGTTGGCTGCATGCGGGCGCGGCCACCCTTCGCGTCAACGGCGAACCCGTCGCCCTCGCGCTCCAGCCCGGCACCTACGCCGAGATGAAGCGCGTCTGGCAGCCGGGCGACACGGTGTTGCTGGATCTGGCGTTCAAGCCCGCCCTCGTGGAGGCCAACCCCCTGGTCGAGGAGACCGTCAACCAGGTCGCGGTGAAGTACGGCCCGCTGGTGTATTGCGTCGAGTCAAACGACCTCCCGGAGGGCGTGAGCCTCAAGGACGTCGCGGTCGCCCTGGGCCGCACCCCCGGCGCCTTTGTCCCCCGCCGCGAGAAGATCGGCCAGACGGAGGTGCTCACCCTCACGGCGCCCGCCCTCGCCCTCACCAGTCCCGCGTGGACCTCCTCGCAGCTCTATCGCGAGGTCGGCACCGCCGCCCCGCGCGAGATCATGCTGAAGTTCGTCCCGTATTACGCCTGGGGCAACCGGGGCGACACCGACATGAGCGTCTGGCTGCCCGCCCGCTGATCCGCCGCCCGCCTTCCCGCCCCCGCCAACCCGACGGTTTCACCCCCCAGCCTGCGCTCGCCTTTCCCGAATATTACGGATTCTAGATAGTCCGATTCCCCCACCCACTATGTCATCATCTCCCACCCCATCCCCCGCCGAGGAAATCAATCCCGACGTCATCACCCGCCAGCAATGGAAATGGTCCGCCCTCGCCGGCATGGCCTCCTACCTTGATGCCGGTTCCATCGTCGCCCTCGGCGCCGGACTCGCCATCCTGCAGAAGGAATTCAACCTGAGCGACGGTGCTCTCGGCATGCTCGCCGCCATCGGCCCCAACGCGCTCGGCTGCGCGCTCGGCGCCTTCCTCGGCGGCTGGCTCGGCGACAAGCTCGGCCGCAAGCGCATCTACCAGTACGACCTCATGGTCTACGCGTTCGGCATTCTGCTGGTGGCGCTGGCCGTCAACAGCACGATGCTCTTCGTCGGTACCTTCATCGTCGGCGTGGCCGTCGGTGCCGACGTGCCCACCTCGCTGGCGCTGGTCGGCGAACTCGCCCCGGCCAAGGCCCGCGGCAAGCTCCTCGGCTTCACCCAGGTTGCCTGGTGCCTCGGTCCGGTCGTCGTCCTGTGGATGGCCCTCGCGCTCGCGCCGTGGGGCCTCCTCGGCATCCGCATTGTCTTCCTGCACCTCTTCGTCGTGGCCGTCATCACGTGGGCCCTGCGTCGCGGCCTGGCCGAATCCGCCCGCTGGAAGGAAGCCTCGAAGGCCGCCAAGGGCGTCGGACACAATCTGAAGGCGCTCTTCAGCGGTTCCAATCTCCGCGCCATCGTCTGGACCGCGACCATCTACCTCTTCTGGAATCTGGCCGCCGGCACCGCGGGCATCTTCAACCCCTATATCATCAACACCCTCAACGCGGGCAGCCAGGCCATGAGCGTCGGCCTCTCCAGCGCCAGCTTCGTCATCGTCATGATCGTCACGGTCACCGTGTTCATGAAGTACTCCGACCGCGACTTCCGCACCCGCAAGCTCATCTGGGGCACGGGCGCCGTGATGCAGGTCATCTCCTACGGCATCTTCCTGTTCCTGCCGTTCACCATCACGACCGTCATCCTGAACATCGTCCTCTTCGCGGTCAGCGCGGCCCTCTCCGGCGAGGCCTTCTACAAGGTCTTCAGCCAGGAACTCTTCCCGACCATGCTGCGCGGCACGGCCCAGGGCTTCACCTTCGGCGTCGCCCGCACGATCCTCGGCATCTGGAGCTTCTTCGTCCCGATGCTGGCGCATACCGGCATCAAGCCCGTGGCCGGCCTGCTCACCCTCTTCCTCGCGATCAGCGGTTTCGTCGGCTACTTCTTCATGCCTGACACCTCCGGCAAATCACTCGAACAGATCGAGGCCGAACGCGCCTGACGCTGACCATGTCCTCGGTCGCCCTCACCAACCTGCGTTGTGAATACCTCGTCGATCCCGAAGGCATCGACGAGACCCAGCCGCGGCTGAGTTGGCAGTTGGAGAGCGACCGCCGGGGTGCGCGCCAGACGGCCTGGCGCGTGCGCGTCGCGAGCTCGGCCGCCGACCTGCTCGTGGACAAGGTCGACCTCTGGGACAGCGGACGCGTCGAGGACGCCCACAGCACCCACCGGGTTTATGCCGGCCGCCCTCTGGCTTCCCGCCAGGTCTGCCACTGGGAGGTTGAGATCTGGGATGAAACCGGGGCCAGCGTGCGCTCCCGCCCTGCCCGCTGGAGCGTCGGTTTGCTGGCCAAGGCCGATTGGTCCTCCCGCTGGATTGCCGCCGATCCGGCGATTTTGGCCCGGGATCCCTCGGCGGTCGTGTCAACCCTCCTCGATCCCGGTACCCCCGCGCTCTTCCGTCGCGAGTTCAATGTGTCCGGACCCATCACCCGGGCGACCCTCTACACCAGCGCCCGTGGCCTCCTTGAACTGCGCGCCAATGGTCGCCGCGTCGGCCAGGATCTCTTCGCACCGGAGTGGACCGACTATTTCAAGCGCATCCACTACCGCACCTATGATGTCTCCGCTCTGCTGGCACCGGGCCCCAATTGCCTCGCCGCCACTTTGGGCGACGGCTGGTGGTCCGGCTATGTCGGCTGGCAGGAGCAACGGGGGCGCTACGGTTGCCTGGAAAACAGCCTCCTTGTCCAGTTGGAGATCGATCTGGCGGACGGCACCCGGATGACCGTCGGTACCGATGGCCGTTGGACCTGCAACACCGGCCCGATCCTCAGCTCCGACTTCATGATGGGCGAATCCTACGATGCCCGGCGCCAGATTCCCGGCTGGGACCGCGCAACCGAGAGCGATCGTCCCACTTTCGCCCCGACCGGAACCTCCACCGCGAATCCGCATCCGCTGCCAGCCGGCCTGCCCTGGCTGCCCGCCCGCGAGGTACCCGCCCCCGATGCACCCCTGGTCGCCCAACGTTCCGAGCCCATCCGCGTCACCGAAACCATTCGCCCGGATCCCTGTGGTCAACCTCCAGCGGGGACCATGCTGTTTGACTGCCGGCAGAACCTCTCCGGCTGGGTCCAGCTCCGGCTCTGTGGTTTTCCCGCCGGCCTCACCGTCACCCTGCGTCACGGCGAACGCCTCACCCCGGAAGGCACCCTCTACACCGAAAACCTCCGCCGCGCGAAAGCCACCGACACGTACATCACGGGCGGTGCCCCGGTGGAGTCGTGGTCGCCGCACTTCACCTTCCACGGCTTCCAGTATTTCGAGATCTCCTTCTCCTCGCCGCCGCCCGCCGCCGCGTTTGTCGTGCCGGTGGCCTGCGTCATCCACTCGGCCACGCCGCCCGCCGGAAATTTCACCTGCTCGCACGCCGGCGTGAACCGGCTCTGGCTGAACGGGCTCTGGTCCCAGAAGGACAATTTCATCTCCGTCCCCACCGACTGCCCGCAGCGCGACGAACGCCTCGGCTGGATGGGCGATGCCCAGGTGTTCCTCCGGACCGCGACCTGCAACATGGACGTGGCCGCTTTCTTCACGAAATGGATGATCGACGTCGAGGACGCGCAGACCCCTGAGGGCATTTTCCCCGATGTCGCGCCGCGCCTGCGCGAGGACATCAACTTCGTCGGTCTCGGCAATCTCGCCGGTGGCGCCGGCTGGGCCGATGCGGGGGTCATCATCCCCTACACGCTCTGGCGGGTCTACGGCGACCGGCGCCTGATCGAGCGCCATTACACCGCGATGGTGAAATGGGTCGACTGGATCGCCTCGCACAATCCCGCCGGCCTGCGCGTCAACGAGCTGGCCAACAACTACGGCGACTGGCTCTGCCTGCCGAGCGACACCTCCTTCGGCACGCATTCGCCGATGAAGAACCTGCTCGCGACCGCCTATTGGGCCGACGACTGCACCAAGCTCGCCCGCATCGCCCGCGAACTCGGCCACACCGCCGACGCCGAGCGGTTCACCGCGATGTTCGCCAGGATCCGCGCCGCGTTTCAACGGGAGTGGCTGCTCGACGACGGACGGCTCGCCGTCGACACCCAGACCGCGTACCTTCTCGCCCTCGCCTTCGACCTGTTGCCCGCCGAGGTCCGCGCCCGCGCCGCCGAGCACCTGGTCGCCAACATCCGCGCCCTCGACTGGCATCTCAGCACCGGC